>OLOV01002091.1_pt1 | contig 14098 bp, 8 predicted proteins | sample 1672931 | NCBI WGS metagenome assembly OLOV01 (sample SAMEA3136738, study PRJEB25190) | human gut metagenome | biome: human gut; feature: human-associated habitat; material: faeces | place: Austria | collected 2013
GATTTATTACAAAAACGGCCTGTGGCGCTTTGATACGCCGCAGACCATCGAGGACCCCGAAAACGAAACGGGCGCGCTGACCCCAGGGCGCAAGGAACGCTCGGTTTCCCTGCTGGCAGAGGAGGACGAACCCTACGGCTATGTGCTGCTGCAATTGGTGGCGCAGGAGGGTCGCCGCGCCATGCTGGCGGGCAGCAGGCTGATTGCCGTGCAGCGCGATACGGGCAACCCGGTGCTGCGCATTCGCTGCGGCGAGAGCTTTGACCCGGCTCAGGGCGAGGAATTAGCCGTGTATGTGGGACACCGCTTCCCATGCAGCCTGACGGTGACGGTGCGCGACGCGCAGGGGCAAACCGTGCGCCGCCTGGCCTACAAGATGCCCTCGCGCCCGCTGGGTCTGGGCAGCGAGGCCAGCCTGTTTTATTGGGATGGCCGGAATGCCGTGGGCGAGCTGGCCGCTGCGGGCGAATATGTAATCGAAGCGTCCTGCACGGTGGATGGGCAGAAATACCTGGTCACCAGCGGTACGGTGCGGTTAGGCAAATAAAAATGCCGTTTCGGCGGGAATTTCGGGATGAAACCCCGCCGCTTTCGCGTTTATATAGCGGAAACCTTTCAAAGGAGCGGTTGAGAATGAAAAGAACGTTTGCCTGCCTGCTGCTGCTTTCGCTGCTGCTGTGCGCCTTGCCTGCGCTGGGCGAGGCCATGGAGTTTCCCGCCAGGGTATGCGAGGACGCGCCGCTGCTGTCCATTGCCATCGTGGATACGGGTGAGGTCGAGCCCGCCACGGAGAATAAAATTCTGCGCGCGGATATCACCGCCGAGGATGGAAGCCTGGCGCAGTCGCTTACCTATCATGCGATTGAAGCGCCGAGCAGCGACGACCCCTTCATCGCCGCATGGCTGGAGGATTTGAACTTTGACGGCTATGCCGATCTTTGCCTTCGGACAGTGATGGGTGCGCGCAACGACCGCACGGCCTTTGCCCTGTGGAATCCCGAAACGGGACGCTTTGACGAGGTGTATACGGAGCCCCTCTATCTGCCGGAAGATCAGGACGATGCCGGCGAAGCCGAGTACAGTTGGCTGAGCAACTATGGGCTGCATCCCGAATCGGGCATGCTGGATTGCTATATGGCAGATGGCGCGGCGGATTACGATTGGACGGTTTACCGCTGGGAAGGCCGACGCCTGTGTCTCATCAGCGTAGCCACGCTGCGCACCCTGTCGGACGGCGATTTCTTGCGGGAGCGCGTCTGGCGGCTGGATGGCAGCTGCCGCTGGGAGCAGACCTGTCCGCTGACATGGTATTACGCTGAAGCAGCCATATTCGATGAGCGTCAAGAGGCGATACAGGCCGCGCTGATGGGGCAGGATTTTTCCACGGCCAATACGCGCGACCGCACGGTGCTGTACAGCCTGGACAGCGAGGACTCCGCCGCGCTGACGACGCTGCCCCAGAGCGCAACGCTGCAAGTGCTCAAGGCCGATTGCGGCCGCGACGGCACCTGGGCGCGCGTGCTGTACGTCCCGACAGATGCGCCCGCGCAGCTGACCGGCTATGTGCGCATGGCGCAGCTAAACACAGAAAGGTGAGTTTTCATGCGAAAATGCTTACTTTGGGCGGTTATTCTCTTTCTTGCCATGCATCCTTTACGGCTTGCGCTGGCGGATTCTCCCTTCTACCAGGACGGCGCTTTTTCCTATACGCTAACCGATGAGGGCGCTGTGCTGCGGGATTGGCAGGGCTGGCCAGCCGGAGAGGAGCAGGTCAATTTGCTCCTGCCAGATACGCTGGGCGGTCATCCGCTCATTGGCATTGGGGCATATGCGATGGGCATTTCCTATCAGTTTGATCATCGAAACCGATTTTGCATCACCGTGCCCGAGGGCGTGCGATATTTGGAGGAAAACGCTTTCGATAGCTGCTGTAACGCAACGATGCTCGTTCTTCCCTCCACGCTTCAGCAGATTGGCGAAGGGTTCTTGAATGTATTTGCTGAAGTCTCTTTTCCAAACGGCAGCGCGTATTTTTCATGTGAAAACGGCTTTTTGCTTGATTTGCGTTCCAACACGCTGCTATACGCCGTCCCGTCCAGCCACGATTATCCCCTGCCAAGCGTAACGAGGCTGGGCAATCACTGCCTGGATAACTGGCTGGCAGATCGTACTGACGTCATCTTGCCCCCAACGCTCACTTCGATCGGCGCGGTCTTTTATGATATGCCGGAGCTAAAGCAGGTAACTCTGCCAGACAGCGTGATTACTCTGGATTCGCATTGCTTTTTTGCCACAGGGTTAAACAGCATCCAACTGCCGCCCGGCATTACCGAGATTCCCGCCTATTGCTTTGCCGGCTGCGACCTCACATCCATTGAAATTCCAGAAGGCGTAACGCGCATCGGCGAGTACGCATTCCTATACAATTGGAATCTCACCACAGATGTTATTCTTCCCGAATCCGTGCAATTTGTCGGCTATGGCGCTTTCCCAGAGGAAGCACGCGTAGTCGCAGCCAGCGAAACCACCCATTTTGAAACGCCGGAAGAATATGCTTTGCGGTGTCCATAAAAGCATCATACGCAAAAAGGGCTCCCATCGGGTAACTGTTCATAAAACAGGTTTTACGAAATAAGAATTATGGCAGTTGCCATGCAAGGGTTGCTGACAAAAAGGGTATGCACATCAAAGTGCATACCCTTTTGCCGTTTATGGGAGAGTTGCGGGTTTCTTCTTGCGTGTAGACTAATTAAGGGCAAAATCGAAAGAAATAGGGGTTGCGTATTACCTATACTCTGATTCTTGCTTAGAACGCAGAAAAGCTGCCGTTTTCGACCTCTATCGCGACATAAACTTAAGGCATAGCCGCGCAATCTTCTACGACATACATCTCACAGCGTCCATCAGCACAACAGAAGAAATGCTTATGGTCGCTGCACCATCCGATGCGACTGTGATTTGCTTCGATAACAGTCTTACCATCATAAGTGATAAGACCTTCTTTGTAGCTGTCCTTTTCACCAACTCTGACAGTGAGATATGGATCCTTGCGCCCATGGATTTCATGGTAGATAGCAGGAATGATGATGTTGCCATCGTAGTCTTTCATGCCTTGTTTGCCGTTTTCTACGAAGCAAATTCTCTGCTGTTCATGGTAGAAGCCATTCCAAGGGACATCATAGATGCAGGGGAGGATCTCGTTGCCCTCCTTATCAATCAAACCATGTCTGGCGCCATCCTTATCGCGTATAACCACTTCATACAGATCATGCCAGGTATAGATCGAGGAATATATGGATTTGAAACGCTCTTTGCCAGATGGGTCAATGATCTTTTCAATCGTCCGGCCGAGTTCTTCATCGAAGACCTCGACTTCCATATCGCCGTTGTCGCGGAAGGTGACATCAAGGAATTGGGGCTCAAACAGGACTTTCTTTTGTGCCAGATCATAGATGCCCATGGGGAGACCATCGCCCGTTGCATTCGGATCTTCAGCGTAAAACAGGATTCTGTCCTTCCAGGTTTCATAAGAGAAGCCTTCAAAGGTTGGTTCTGCGAGCCAGTTACCCTTGCAATCAACGACACCCCAGTGACCGTCTTTCCAGCCACCATAATGGACCATGAACATATCGGAGCGATCGAAGAAGTGCTTGATTTCATCGAAGATGAAGGGGATAACCTCGTTACCGTCCTTGTCGATGGCACCCCAGAGCTCCTCTTCCATCCAGTAACGACCCTGATTATACTTGTTGTCCCATTTAGGGTCGATAGTCCATTTGCCCTTTGCAACGATAGCAATACCATTTTCAAAGTCAGTAGCATAGATATACTGGGGCGGAATAACCTCCTCGCCAGATTCATTTACAAAACCCCAAGTACCCGCAATTTGATCATAATCCGAATGATAAGCCAAATCCATGAAGCGCAGCTCGAGCGTAGATACGCGGCACATTCCTTCGGAATAATCGCCGATTTCTTGATAATTATCCTGTCGAATTCTGCCACCAATCTCAAGCTCACAGCCATTTGGATCAACACAAAGCCACTTATCTCCAAGCTGTACTTTTGCTTTGCCTTCTCTGAAATCATCTGCTTGATCATACTTCATAGGAACGACAAACTTCATGTCCTTGTCAACGAAGCCATATCCATGGCCGTTGATAGCAACGCGAGCAAGATCTTCTTGGAAACTGTCGATGATATCGAAGGTCAGGCTGGTCAGTCGTTTTCCCTCAATAGAAGCAAACACGGACTTGCCGTACCAGTTGAATGCCTGGCCGCTGATTAAGACCTTCAATAGACCGGTTTCTCCGTCTTCGTACAGAGAGTTTACATTCCACTTCCAGATTTTCCGGATCTGGTGCTTTTCATCGGCATTCACGATCTCATCTGTCAACTCCGGCTCGGAGTACGGCACACTCTCCATGTAGCATCGAGTTCCCGCGATTAGAAACTCATTTTTGAACACAATTGCCGGGCCACATTCGGGATAGCCTTTATATCTGCTTTCGTGCCGAGGAATTACAGAGACGGATGCCCAGATGTTATCGGTAAACACATGACCGCGATAGGAAAGAACCTCCTCGTGCTCAGACTCCGTCGGAATAGGAAGTACATACTTTTTGCACTCGCCGTTGTCGAAAAAGAGCTTTACGGCGAATCGTTCTGTGGGAACGGGGGCAAGCGGGACGGCGTTTATGAGTTTGGGAATATATGCGAACAGATCATCTGGTTCTCGTTGCTCGGTTTTAATAAACTCTGCTGCCTTCCGATCACCACCGTCAAAGGGGTGACGGACCATGCTATGCATGCGGCCGGTGGCATGGAAGGAGCTCCAACTGAAGAAGCCAAGACCTTCAATGTAGGGGACAGAGCTGTAAACTACATCGTTATAACGGACATAGCCCAACTTCATATCACCGTATTCCCGATGCATCGTCCGCAGCGTCCCATAGAAGGCGCTGTTCATAAATGCACCGGAGTATTTGGGATCTCCTTCAATGGACGGATTATCATCTGTGATAATGCAGTCATAGATGTCCGTATCTTCACGGTTGAAGGCGTACATGAACTGCCAGGTTTGATCCATCATCTCTTTGCGAGGATAGTATTCAAACAGATACGAGCCGTTGACTTCTTTAAGATGCCAAAACTCCGGGCTGTGAGTATCACTTCCGCAGTAGTTTCTTACACGATATTTGATCTCAGCTCCGGCCATGTAGCGATCGACATTGAGGTAGAGGATCAGGATGATGCTGTTTTCGGCGAAGGGTTCTTTGGCAAGCTTGCTGCAGAAATCACCGTCCAGCTGAGAAGTTTTCTTTTGGCCGTAGGCATACATGAAAATCGTGTAAATATAGCCTTTTCTATTGCACCGGTAACCGATGCAATCATCAAAGATCTGCGACTCCAGTACGCTATAGCCCTGCTCGGGCAGCCACTGTTTGGCATATTCATCTGCTTTGCGCCAAATATAAATCCCATCAGCCGTATTTACAGTCTTATCCCACTTTTGACCTGCAAATGAGCTTCTCATTTCGTTGACATGCCGATCATGTGTGGTCAGTGGCACTACTGTAGAAGGAAGGTCATCGGGAGAATCGGGTCCCAATTCTTCGCCATAAAAGGTTTCATTGAACTTGCTTGTGTCTCGAGACAGCCATATGCTTCTGAACTTCTCGTAGAGGTCTATCATACAGGCAACAACAGCAACAGGATAATCAGAGCCATACTGATACAAGAGCAGACCGTACCGGCAGGGATGCATTCCGGCTTGATTGTCCAAATCAGCAAGGGTTAGGCCATTTGCCAGGACAGATTCCAGTTCTATGACCTTGTAAGTATAAGCACAGGTTTCATCAATGTTCTTATGGACGGACTCCATATTTGACAGGATTTCAGATGCCCCCGAAAAGGCCTTGTTTGCATACTGGGAAGCATAGTCACAGTCCGCTGCCATCAAAGGACGCAGTGCATCGATTTCGCCATCAGCGAATGCTTTTCCCAGTATGTCCATCATAGTATACTGATCCATACTTACACCTCCTAAAATCCGTAGATATCCATCATGTCGTTGGGGCCAAGCACCAAATCAGACCACTCTCGGATATCTTTGATCTGTGTTCTGTATTTATCCCGCTCTTTCCAGAAAGATGCGCCTCGGCTATTGAGCTTCCACATCATGTAATTGCCCTTTCCTTGCCGACCGATTAGCTCATCAAACAATTCATCAAAACTATCCGCAGCAAGGATTCGCCATGCCTCATCAAGGAGATCATTCCACTCTTTATGGCTGAAATGATACTCGCCGTACTCATCGAATCGCTCCCAATGGCAAGCGAAATGCTCCAATCAAGTATAAGAAAATCTTCAACATAGACATGAAGGCAAGAATCGCCTTTGCCGCTTGAAGATAGTGTCATATATGGGGTATCGGTATATGCGGCTCCTTTTCTCCCGAAGAACAACATATGACTTTCCGCCTCAAACCCGGTAACCTCATCAGCGTGAAGGTCCTCCCAGTTGAACAAAGCGTCTTTTAGTTCAGAAAAGCTGATTTTAACCCACTCGTTGCTTACATCAACACACGCAACCTCGCAGTAATCAATGTCCGGGCTGATCTGCAGACCCAATCCATTTCTCAAACGAAGTGTTACATTTGAAACAAGTTCTCTCTGATAAGGAGGCTCATTAAAAGCGCAGAAAAACATCGGATCCTTGTCTGTTATCCGTGTGTTGACTTCGACTGAAACAATCTCCTGGCCGACACAAGGGGAGAAAAGAATATCTGCTTCCACATTAGGTTGATTTGTTCCGGCCTTGATCCACCAAGGAATACAGTTCATGCTCATCCGGAATTCCGGATCCTGCGGAGTATCGACTTCAAAGATATCTCCATCCTCGAACTCAATCAGAAAGGGTTCGTCAATTTGAGCATATCGGCTAAACTGCATGGTGGGATCAATCGTTGAATAATTGGATTTGCGCTGGCGCTCTTCTTCTGGCAGGCGCTCGACCTGTCGATAAGCTGCTTCTTCAACCCAGTCACGGGTATGGAAATAGCTCAAGCCAATCAAACGCATGCGCTTAATTTTACGGCCGCACAAAGTAAAGCTGTCGATCCGTTCACGGATTTCTTTTGGTGACACCATGGTAGGAGCAGACCACTCTCTTGCAGAAAAGGTGTAATCCTTAAAGTTGTCCCTGCCTTTGCTGTAAATTGTGTTTGAGATCATACGAGCACCTCCTCATGATAGAATTATATCGCCGTTATTGTACCATAAAACGGACTGCAGATTATATATTACCCCTCTGAGGACATTCGCCTTCAGAGGGGTAATGCATTAGAACATTTTCATCTGCTTAGAATCGTCCTCGTCTTCAGATGCACTGCGTGCTTTCTTCGTAGCGGATGTCTTCTTAGGTGCTGTAGCTTTCTTTTTTGCAAAGAAATACTTATTTACTTGGCTACGAGCGGCCTTTGTAGGAATTAGAGCAGCCATCTTTTCCAGCCTAAGATCGCTCTCGCGCATCTTCTGATAATGCCGTGAATCCTCGGAACACACCCAACGAGGCTCGTTTTTCATTGCGAACACATAGGGTGCTCCACACTTGCAACGAAGAATGCCATCCAGCGGATATTGCTGAGCAACATTTCTGGAATAATCGCCGGCAACGCACTGCCAGTAGATACCGCCTTCATCGCTTTCTTTCATGATCATTTCATCGCCGCAGATGGGGCACTTCTGTTCGTATGTGTTTTCTATTGCGTTGCAGATGTGCTCGATATCGAAAAGCTTTTCATATTCGGCAGTCAGCTCACGATCAGCATGCCGCTGCATAACCTCGCCGGTCAAACCGGTAAAACTTAGTGCATTCAACGAGCCGATCCAAACCGCATTGCTGTCAACAAAAATCAGTTTTTCGTGCATGCCCTTCTTGTGAAGAACACTCACGCCGATATCGCGTAATTCTTTCTCACACTTTTGGTACTGCGCAAGTTCGGATTTGCCACGATCAGATAGAGCCTTTGTAACAACAATGATCTGCTTTCCGGCGCGGACGGCATCAGAGAAGGCCGGCAGAAGTGTGCTTAGGCGTGCTTCCGTCATAAAAGCTGAGTACACAATCAGGCGCTTTTTGAAGGAATGGATATCAGCCATGAAGTAGTCATTGAAGACATCTTCTCGGCAAACGATGTGTTTCCCTGTAAGGTTTCCATCAAAAGCAAAATCGGATTGCCGTGCGAACACAATTTCAGGAAGCAAAGTCTTGGCATCCACTTTGACAAGCCTATCCTTTTTGATGAGCTTGTCTAGCAACTCCGACAGAGCGTTATTCTTGGCTCGTTTTTGGCAATATGCAAAATTGCCGACGATATACAGCTTGAACTTAGCTCTCGTGACAGCCACATTGAACATCTTGCGCAGATCTTCATTGACTTCCTTATCCGTCATAAACAGATTTGCCTTCCAATGCGGTTCATCGATCACTAGGTCAAATATTACGATATCGGCCTCGCTGCCTTGGAAACTGTGAATCGTTCCGGCTCTAATGAAATTGAGGTTTTCTTTAAAACCTCGATTGTGATACTCCAGTTCTACAAGTTGATTGATCCTTGCAACATGGGGTTTATACGGAGCGACGATCAGCACAGAGGCATCTTTTTCCGGTTCGGCAGTAGCAGGATCGAGTTCCTTGAGTTTGTTTTCCAAGAACTTGAATGCAAGATCCACAGAAACGGCTGCTGAGAAACAATTCAGCCGGCTATGGCTCTTTCCTTGAGGCACACCGGTAACCCAAGCATGGAGACTCTCTGTGTCTATCAGGTGAACATTTCTCTTGGTTCTTTTGCCAGAATACCAACTATAGAATTTCTCGCGATCCTTGACTCTGAAATCGTTGTTATCATCCGAAAGAAGGCCACCGTATGCTCCGTAATACATGTTTGCGATGTCTGCAATATCAGACTCCATGCGGAACTGATTATTGAGCATAACGAAATTTTCAGGACAGGTTTCCTTGTTCCGAGCCCGCTCCTGCATCCCGCTATGGTAGAAGGTATCCTTACCCAACCATTTTTGAGCCATAGGGGTATCTGCCATAACAATAGGCGGTAACTGCAGGAAGTCACCGACAATTACAATGCTGCTTTCAGCGAGGTAGCTGGCACACCAAAGTGCAGGAATAGAAGCCATGGAGGCCTCGTCCAAGATTACTGTGTCAAACTTTCTCTCTCGCAGAGTTTCGCTCAAATAAGACTTCGCAAGTGTGGCACCAACAATCTTGGCGCTCATAATTGCCTGCTTTTCGAGCTCCTGCATTTTCTCTTTCAGCTCATTGAGCTGCCGGAAGATTTCGACCAACTGCTGATCCGCATCTTCTTTTTCTTTTATGATGGCATCCATATCAGCAGAAGCCATCTCAGCTTTTACAGATGCAAACAGCTTGGAAAGCTCATTAAAGAGGGGAGAGATTCCTTCAGAAGTCGGCTTGTACCGGAAGGTAATACAAAAAGAGATCTCTTTTTCAAGTTGCTCAGAACAAGCGTTATTCTCCTTATCCCGCAGCTTCGTAACCTCAGCCAGTTTGTCCTGCTCCAGGCGGACTTTTCTACCCAACTCGCTAAGAACATCAAACGAAGACTTCGCCTGGCTCTGTTGTCGTTCCAGTTCGCGAACTTCTTCATGCAGTGCGTTTTTTCTGGTGGTCAACTCCGGAAGAGCCTTTTGTGCGACAGAAAGTTCGGCCTGCAGCTTATTTACCTCAGCATTCCAGTATTCCGGAGTTTTCGAGGGAGTGACTGCACGGATCTGCTCCTGCAAAAGCAACAGGCTTTCCAGTTGCTGAGAATACTCTTGTTTCAGGTCTTGTTGACGGCGCAAGTCGCCATTAGCGATTGGAATCTCTCGGCGGACGCGCTCCAAAGTAGTCTGTGCCTGAGTAACAGCACTCTTGCCGGCAAAAAGTTTTGCGACAGAGCTCTTTTTCTCATAATCCGAGATTGTTTGCTGTGCCGCAGTCTGCTGCCGAGTCAAATCACTGATTGAGCTTTGGAGGCGGTTGATCTGCGCATCAACTTTGCTGATTTCACCTCTAAGGAAGGAAACGGACATATGCTTTGCTTCTTGAGCGCGAAGCTCCGTATATCGAGCGTGTTTTCTGACCTCATCCTGCGCCCTTTGGATCTGATCCGGAAGCACAGAAATAGCCTGTTCAATTCTATAAAATTGACCGCATACGGTATCGTAATCGCTCTTTTTTGCTTTAAGCGTTTTCGATAGGATCAGATAGTTCGCGTATTCAGGATGAGCCACCTTTTCCCTCTCTACGGAGACATTGATGGCGTCGCTCCTGCGCTGAATCTCGGTGATTTCCTTCTCATGTGCAGCAATACTCTGAAGTGCTTTCCGAATGACATCCAGATTGCTTTCTTTCAACCAAACATCCTTGGCGAGCAAGGGACGGATCTCGTTGATATGGTGCTGTAACTCAGCCTGCTGTTTTTCAAGAGCCGCCTTTTGCTCGTAAAGCTCTTTCCCTAAGGCGGCAACATGCTGTGCCAACAAAACCCGATCCGGCAAGGGCCTTGCAGGAGTACCAATTCTCAAAATCGGGTAATTGGTGTCATTATCCTGATTGGATTTGGAGTATGTTTTGTCGGCTTTTTCGATGGCACCGTCAACTGCCGTATTGGTATGAGACACAACCAATACGGATCTATCATGCTTATATAATTCATCGATAATCTGCCCAATTACGGTGGTTTTACCAGTACCAGGAGGTCCCCAGATGTATGTAATGTCGCTTGAAAGCGCAGATACGATAGCATTGTTTTGGCTTTGGGTGTTGCCGGTATTCAGTGCCAAGTCGTCATACTCGAATATCTTCTTTACAGGATAAACGCCGCAGTCAGAAGACAGCATACGTTTTCCTGCAGGATTTTCTTTTTCGGCATTCTCTTCGATACACTTGATCAGCCGCTCCATCAGAACTGTAGCGCCATTTTCAAGTCTGGCCTTGCCGATTGTGTCAGGCAGAGTCGTTTTTGTAGAGATGACAATGGAGTTCTCTTCGTAGCTTATAACGGTAACATCAAATTGATCCTTACCGATTACCAGCTTACAGGGCGTATCTGCCGGAAGAGAGGGGACATATTCAACATTAAAGCGATACCAGAGGTCGGCACCATGGCTTTCGATTTGGCGCCCACCAAAGAGTAGCGTGGAAGACTGACCGCTTTTTTTGATCTTATCAATTTCTTCTTCAAGCGCATCCCGGAACTCTGATAGAATTCCTTTTAATTCCACCCGGTCAGGAACATGTTGCTTATCCTGAGCATACATCATGTCTTTCACTTCCTTGCTACATAAACTGCTTTAAAAGTTGATGCAGAAATCATCCTGTACAAAAATCATTCCTCAACTTCTATTGGATTCCGATATTTCTTCGGTGTGTACTTTTCTTTGTTCCGTTCTTTTGCCATCCAGTAGGCATCCTGCAAAGCGCGCATTACGGCATCCTTATCATTCTCGGACAATTCACCACCGGCAAAGAGCGCAGACACATCGGCAACCAATTCTTCGGCATCTTTTGCACCTTTGTAGCCGTAGCTCTGTTGTGCCTGAAGAACAAATTCTTCGTCTTCGGAAAGCAGGAAGTTTATCTCGCATCCAAGTGCAGTGGCAAGTTTGGCGTAAACCTCGCGCTGTTTGGGATAGCGTCCGTCCACCTCATAATTGCGGATCGTCCGCAGGGACAGACCACACATTTTACCCAGTTCCGTCTGGGACAGCTTCTTTTCATTTCGCAGCAGTCTTACCTTTTCTCCAAACTTCATATTGAAAACCTCACCCGGAAAATAATTTGCCTATCATTTGTCAAATTCTATTGACAGAGGAATATTACTTGCTTATAATGTAATTAGGCAAATATCTTACCTATATTATAGGCAGTTTTGAGCCTTTTGTCAACGAGTCTTGGGAAATTAGCAGAATAGCAAGCACAGCCAGTGTATGTACACTTGCAAAAATCCTCGTGCCGGCATTCCGAATGGCTTGCTATATAGCAAGCACATCCGGTGTTGCCACACTCGAAGATTTTTCCTCATTGGGATATCCCAAACCCTTAGTCTTTCAAGCGAAAAGGAAGGTGGAAATGGAAGAAAAGAAACGCAACATCCGCATCGACCAAGACGGCACTCGCCATGCTCCTGTTCCTATGTGGCAGGAGTTGCCGCAGATTACGGTACGCCTTGAAGAAGGGTATACCACCTACCGCTTTACCGGCAGCTTTGACGGGAAACACACACTTCCCGAAAAAGCGGTGAAGCTGGCAGATGAGCAAAAGGGTGTGTGATTTTATGACCCACAGCAACCTTGTATTGGCAGACTGCCCACCGAATATGGAGGAAAATATTATGAAGCAGTCTGATAAAATTACAGCATTGTATTGCCGCCTCTCCCGTGACGATGACCAACAGGGTGACAGCAATTCCATCGTTAATCAAAGGGCATTTCTGACGAAGTTTGCTAAGGAAAAAGGCTTTCGGAACCTTGAGTATTTTGTGGATGACGGGTACTCCGGCGCAAACTTTCAAAGACCAGATTGGCAGCGCATGATGGCCATGGTTGACGAAGGCAAGATCGGTATCGTCATAGCCAAAGACATGAGTCGGATCGGGCGTAACTATCTGGAAGTAGGAATGTACACCGAGATTACATTTCCGCAGAACAATGTCCGCTTCATTGCAGTCAACAGTGGTGTGGATAGTGCCAACCAGAGTGACAACGAGTTTGCTCCTTTTTTGAATATCATAAACGAATTTTATGTTAAAGATGGTAGCAAAAAGGTACGGGCATCCTTAAAGCTGAAAGGCGAGTCCGGTGAGCATCTGACCACCATACCGCCCTACGGCTATGTGAAAGACGCAGAAAACTCCGAGCAGTGGATTGTCGATGATGAAGCCGCACAGGTTGTCAAACGCATCTTTGCTTTATGCATGGATGGTAATGGTCCGACGCAAATCGCCCGTATACTCAAAGAGGAACAAGTGCTGACACCTACTGTCTATCAGGACAAGCAGAAACGGAAAGTGCGCTGTGCTTTGCCCGACAATCCCTATGGATGGAACGACAGCACAGTATCGGGCATTCTGGAACGGATGGAGTATTGCGGACATACCGTAAACTTCAAAACGCACCGACAGTCTTACAAGATCAAAAAGACCATCGAGAATCCGCCAGATCAATGGAAGATCTTCCGCAACACGCACGAAGCCATTGTGGATGAGGAAACCTTTGATCGGGTGCAGGAGCTTCGCCGAAACAAGCGCAGACCGGCTAAGACGGGCAAGAGCAATTTATTTTCCGGTGTTGCCTACTGTGCCGATTGCGGAGAAAAGCTGTACTACTGCACCACGCAAAACTTTGAGGAGCGGCAAGATCACTTTGTTTGTTCTACCTCTCGGAAGAAAGGCAAAGATGTGTGTGGAACACACTTTATCCGTGCAATGGTATTGGAAAAGGGTGTACTGAAATTCCTGCAAATCCTTCTTTGGTACATATCCGATTGTGAGGACTTGTTCCGTGAAAAACTCGGCGCCAAGCGTAAAGAAGAATTCAAAAAAGAGCTGGCTTCAAAACGCAGACAGCTCACACAGGCACAGCGCAGGATCGAGGAACTTGACCGACTGTTCAAGCGGATTTATGAGGACAATATTTCGGGCAAGATCAATGACAGCCGCTTTCAAAAGTTGTCTGCTGATTACGAGAAGGAGCAAGCAGAACTGACGGAAAAGATGCAGCTTTGGGAACAAGAGATTACCAAGCAGGAAGAAGAAGCAGACAGCATCGAGCAGTTCATCCGCAGAGCAAAGAAATACCCAGAACTGACACCGGCAGTCCTGCATGATCTTGTGAATAAGGTATATGTTTGTGCTCCCGACAAAAGCAGCGGACATAGGGTGCAGGATGTACGGATCAGCCTCGCCTGTATCGGATTCCTGCCCGAAAGCATTATTACAGAAATGGTCAATCACGCAGTAATCAAAACCACCGGCTAAGCCGGTGGTATGCACCATGCCTTCAAGGCAATGATA
>OLOV01002095.1_pt1 | contig 14068 bp, 10 predicted proteins | sample 1672931 | NCBI WGS metagenome assembly OLOV01 (sample SAMEA3136738, study PRJEB25190) | human gut metagenome | biome: human gut; feature: human-associated habitat; material: faeces | place: Austria | collected 2013
GTGTCACAAAATTCACGGACAATTACCCGATGATTATGTTCTTTCCTCCGCCTTGTAGGCCTCCTCGCTCAGGGCGATGATGCGCTGCGCGTCAAAGGCAAGCTGCCCCTGCCCGGCCTGCAGGGCCTTGAAGATCTGCCGTCCGCCCTCGCCGAAGCGCTCAAAGGCGCGCACGGGCTGGGTGTTTTCCCACTGCAGAAAGCCCTGCCAGTCCAGACCGAATACGCGCGGCATCTCCTTCACCGTGCCCTGGTTGCGGATATCGCTGATGGTCTGCCTGGCAGCGTCGCTTACATGCTTGTAGTTTTTCACCGTCAGCAGATCGTTTGCCTGCTGCACGCTCGTGCTGATGGTCAGCAGCATCTCGTTCAGCCGCCGCATGGCAGGCAGGTCCATTTCGTCCACCGCGTTCCTGCCGCCCGCCCTGTCCATGGCCGTCTCCAGGCTCTTGACCACCTGCGCCATCTGCACGCTGAAGTCCTTGGGCAGATCCAGATATCCCCCAAAGTCGTGCGCAATGCGCTCCTCCGCGTCTGCCTGCTGATAGCTTTGCAGCTCGGATACAATCTGCACCAGATCCATCATGTTCTCGCGGAACCGCTTCTCCCGGCGCCTGCCGTCCTCGCCCTTAAACTCCGCGTTCTGGCTTTGCTCAATGCCCAATAGGAAATTGGCAATGCTCGCCTGCAGGGCCTTGGGCACGCTGCCGCTCTTGCCCGGCTGGCTGATCCAGCGCGCCATGCGCTCCGTGCGCTTTTTGATGGTGTTGGCCAGCTCCCGCTTTTCCACGCCCTCCCGGTAGCGCTGCACGGTTCCGCGCGCTTCGCTGCGCGCCTGCTGCGCTATCTCCCGCTCGCGGGCGCGGCGCACCTCCTGCGCCACGCGCCGCAGGGCCTCGGTGCCCTCCATTTTCAGCAGCACCGCGTCCGCGCTGACAATGCTGCGGCGCAGCCTTTGCGCCTCCTGCTGCTTTTTGTGCAGCTCGTCCTTTGTCCAGTCCACGCTGGACAGGTCGGATAGCTCGGCCTCCAGCGATTTCAGCTGTGCCGTGGCCGTATCCAGCTCCTCAATGCGCTTTTTGTATTCGTGCAGCCGCGTCTTGTCCGCGTCCGTGCGCACAATGCCCTCAAAGGCCTGCGCCAGCAGCTGCCTGTCGCTCAGCGTGCCGTCGCGCTGGCTGTAGCGGAACCAGCCTTCGCCCCCGCCAAAGCTTGCCTCCAGCTCCGCGCGGTGCTTCTCGTTCACCGGGATCAGGCTGTGCAGCGTCGTTTCGCCCTGCGCCCTGCGCGCGCCATAGCGCTGGCCGCTCACCGTCAGGCTGTCAACGTTCTGGCGGCTGTAGCGTCCCTCGCTGCCGTCCGGAATCAGCAGCACCGGCGTTTCCTGCACATGGCTGTTCTCCATGGCCGCCATGCGGTGCCGTCCCTCGTGGCCCGTGATTTCGTTTGTTTCAGGGTCGTACTGCAGGAAGGGCGTTTGCTGCTCCGCGCGCAGCTCCTCGGCCACCAGCACGCGCCCCTCGGCGCGGATCCGGTCCGCATCCGTAGCCGTCAGGCTCAAAAAGTCCGTGGGGCTGATCATGGCCATATACGCCCTGCTGTAATCCCCGCTGCCGCCGTAAGCCCGGATCGCGCGGTCGATGCGCTCCTGCGTCAGCTTCACCGGCGCGTTTACATCCTGTCCAGCGGCGCGCGCCTTGTTGTAAAGGTACTCGCCCTTTTCTTTCAGCCCCTCGCGCTTGCCCGCCTGCTGCTCCTCCGTCAGCATATAGCTGGGAAGGTTCGCCAGGATTCGCGTATCCTCGGGGTTGACATTAGCAATGACATCCTGTATACTCAGGGTGAGGGGTTGCGTAGTAGCACGTCTGGACGCTTCTGTGTCCTGGAAGGATGCTGCCATGATCGCAGCCTCTTTTATTGTTGCCACCACGTATATCCTGTTTCCGTCCCCTTTCAACTGTTTCAGTTCAAACTGTACAGGCACCGTGCTGCCTCCGTACTCGAATGCTCCAAGCAGGTATACGAATGTCTCTACCTTCGATTGCTCCGTAACCGTGTGGCGGTATCTGTCCCCCTGCACCAGCACCGGCACAGCATTTTCATATGTTTGTTTGAATACCGGCAGCAGCGCTGCAATGTATCCGTTTCCCGTACGCTGATTTCCGTCCGCAGCATGGCTCTGCTTGCGCAGGCTTTCGCTCAGAGATCGCTTTGAAAATTCCGCCGCAATGCTCAGATGTTTATTCTGCAGTGTTGCGGCCTTTTGCTGTCCATCCGCAATGAGGCCGTAGCTCTTGGCCGCTTTTTCCAGCAGCGGCATGGCCTTGGTATAGCCCATGCCGTTCACCAGGGCAATCTGCTGCGGCGTGATCTGTTCGGTGCTTACGCTCGCCGCCTCAATCTCCGTATCCCGCAGCCATTGATAGCGCTCGCCGTCGCTCTGCCCCATGCGGATGCCGTTGGTCGCTATGTCCTGCGCCTCGCGCTGGCTGCCCTGCGTGCCCGTCTCCCGGGCCTGCTGCGCCTCGCCCTGGCTGATCTCATCCAGCGCGCGCAGCCACATGCCCCGCGCGCTTTCCAGCGTTTCGCGGCTCTTTTCCAGCAGCTTCGCGGCGCTGCTGTGGGGCTTGAGCCCCTTCAGCGCGTCCTTCATGGCCGACAGGGTTCTTTCAATCCAGGCGCGGATGCGCTTGCCCAGCGTCTGGTTCTTCTGCGCAATGGCCGTGATCGCCTCCGCGTCCGACAGCATCATCTCGCACGCATTGGCAATCACCTCGTCCATGGCCTCGGCCTCGCCGATCCGCTGGCCGTTCTGCTGCGCCAGCTCCAGCTGCTCCTGCACCAGGGCGCGCACGGTGTCGTAATCCTTTTGATAGTAATAGTCCAGCAGCAGATCCCGCAGCGATTGATAGCCCTTGGGGTTCCACTGCTCAATGTAGTGCGTCAGCTCGTGCGCGGCCACGCGCATCATGGCCTGCTCGCCCTTGTAGCCCGCCTCCACGTCAATATAGATCGTGCCCGTGCTGCGGTCGTACCAGCCGTCGCGGCCCACATGCACGCCGTCCTTCACCGGCGATTCATACAGCACCATGTCCACGCCCAGCTGCCCGGCCAGCGCCTCCAGCGCCTGGGTATAGGCCTGCTGGCGCGCGCTCATGCCCTCGCGGTTTACCACGCCCACGCCCGCCCTTTCGGCCTCCTGCGCGGTGATATCCCGCAGCCCGCCGCGCGTATCCGGCCTGGCCGTCTTGCGCTGCGCGCGCGCATTGTCCTGCTCCCTGGCCTGCTGATAGGCCGTGCGCACGGCCTCGCTGTCCGCCTGCCCGCGCGTCATGCCCATGCCCTGCAGGGTGTCCATCAATTCCGCATAGCTGCGCCCGCTCTGGCCGTAGGCCCGCGCCGTCAGCGTGCCGTCCATATCGGTGCGCACCTCGCGCCCCTGCAATATCACCTGCGCCGACGGGCTGGCCGAAATCAGCTCTGCCTGCGCGCCCGATACCGTGCCGCGCTGCACCGCGTCCGCCAGCGCCGCCGCAAGGCCGTTCACGTTCGTTTCGCCCGCCGCCTCCAGCACCGCCTTGAAATAGCGCACAGCCTCGGTGCGGTTGAGGCCCTTGGCCTGCGCCATGGCCGATGCGCTGCGCCTGCCCATTTCATACGCCGCGTCCAGCTCCAATTCGTTCAGCGCCGTCAGCGTGCCGGCATAGCGCAGCGTTTCCTTTTTGATGCCCATGCCGGCGGCGCGGTACGCGCTCATGAAATCCCGCGCATAGTCCAGAAACCGCGTGCCCTGCTGCACCTTGGCGTTGTACAGGGTATTGGCGGCTTCCGTCCCGCCAATCGTGCTGGCCGCCATGGCGCGCGTGGCCGCCTCGCGGCTGCCAAAGCGCACCCGGTCCATGGCCACGCTCTCGATCTTGCCGTTGATTCTCACCTTCAGCTGCGGCGTGCCCGCCTGATCCCAGGCAATGCCCACCGTCTCGGCCACCACGTCCTGCCCGTCCACGGTCACATGCGTCTGCCCGTCCTCGCTGATGGGCGCCTTTTCGGCGGCAACCGCCGCCACGCTCATGCTTTCCACCACGTCCTGCGCCGTGATCGCGCCGCGCTGCAGGGTGGGCATCACCTTCAGCGTCTGCATCGCGCCCGCCAGCGTCCGCGCACGCTTCACCTCTTCCTTGTAATCGCGCAGGGATGCAGGCGCAGCCGCCTTGCTTTCCTGCGCCGTGCCTTCGCCCTGATCGGCAGCAGCCGCCGGGCCTTGCGTATCTTCGTTCGTCCCCGTCTCCTGCGCCGCACTCAAGCCTTCTCCCTGGGGAGAAGATGCCGAGCCCTGCGAGGCGGATGAGGGGGCCTCGTTCGTTCCCTCTTTCGCCGTCCCCGTCTCCTGCGCCGTCCCCAAGGCTTCCCCTTGAGGGGAAGCTGCCTGCGCAGCAGGCTGATGAGGCGCGGCCGCCTCAGCGGCGTTCCCCGTATCCGCCGCCTGCGCCGCTGCCTGGCTATCGCCCTTCTCCGCTTTCTGCGCCGTCTCCAAGGCTTCTCCTTGATGAGAAGCTGCCTGCGCGGCAGGCTGATGAGGCGCGGCCGCCTCAGCGGCGTTCCCCGTATCCTCCTGCGCCTCCCACGTATTCAGCCGCTCGCCGCCCTCCAGCTGCTTGAGCACCTCCTTCACCTCGGGCTCGGCCAGAATGCTGGCCTCCTTGGCCGTCAGCGCATCATAGCTTTCCAGCCCGTAGGCCTTGGCCACAGCCGTGGCGGCCAGCTCCATATTGCCGCTGTAGCCCTGCGCGCGCAGCGTTTCGGCAATGGGCTTGGCCAGCGATTGCTCAAACCACGCCTTCGTGCCCTCCGATACGTTCTTCACCGTCTCCCGGTACAGCTTGCCCAGCTTGCGCAGGCTCACCTGGCCGCCCGCAATCAGCTTGTTCACCGTGCTGTTGTTGACGCCCGCTTCCTCCTGCGCAATGTGCCCCAGCGTCTGCTGCCAGTCGTTGCTCACAATGCTTTCGCCAACGGCCGTATTCTGCGCCCAGCGCATCCACCGCCGCATTGCCGCCCGCTAACAGGCCGCCCGTCAATGCGCCCAGCATCGCGTTCTCGCCCATCTGCGAGGGGTTGATCACCGCGTCCTCCTCATTGGAGTAGTACGGCAGGCCATGGTCGTAAATCGCCTTTCGCGCCAGCGCGCCGACGATATACTGCTTGATTTCCTCCGTGCCCTCATCGCCCGCGCTGTCCAGTATCGCCTCCAGCGCCTTAAAGTCGCGCCCGGTGGCGGCCTTCAGCGCACGGCCAATCAGGGTAGGATCGCTCTCCTGCCCGATTTTCTCAATACCGCCGCCCACTTCAATGCCCGCGTTTATCAACGCTGTCACCGTGCTGTACAGCGTAGCGGCCAGCGGGGAAGCGCCGTTCTGCTCCGCCTCGTCGCAGGCGCTGCCCAGCTCCCGCATAAAGCTCGTCCAGTACTGCGCGTCTCCCAGCATACCCTGCGCCACCCTCATTGCGGCGCCCGTGCCCACCTGATTCATGCTCGCAATGGCCGCGCCCTGGGTGGTTGCCAGCCCGCCGGCAGCCGCCGCGCCGCCCGTCATGATGGCCATGATGGTATTGGGCACATTTTCGACAAGGCTGCCCATCACCTGCCGCCCCGTCTGCAGGGCTGCGCCGCCGCCCAGCGCCTGCGTGGCCATTTCAGCCTCTGCCGTCTGCTTATCGCTTACCTCACGCTTGTACCTTTCCGAAAACCTGGTAAGCCCGCTCTTGTAATCCTCATCAAACAGCCGCCCGGCCGCCGTAATGGATTTTCCCACCAGCACGTTCAGCGACTGGTAAAAGCCGTTTGCAAAGTTGGTGGCGCCCTCCATCAGCGATGCCTTGATGTAGCGTCCCACGCTTGCCTTGCCATACATCAGCTCCCTGGCGGCGCGCTGTTCATCCCTGGCGTTCTCGCGCTCCTCCTTCGCCTTGCCGTCGGCCTCGGCCTGCAGCTGCTCTGCCTGCCCCTGCAGCTGCGCGCGCTCCTGCTGCATGCTTTGCAGCTCCTTGCCGGTCTCCGCCTCCGTGCCCCATACGGATTCCTCGTACTGGTCAATTTCGTTGATGCGCGCATAAATCCCCAGCAGCTGATCATTGATGGCCTGCGCATCCGCGTTGTCGCCCTGATAGCTGCCCTCGGCGGCCTGCGCGTATGCGTCCGCCTGCCCATTATCCGCCATATAGCGGTTCCAGAAGGTATCCAGCTGGCCCGCCTGCGCTTCCCGCTCCCACTGCGCCACGCGCTGGTTGTTTTCATACTGTGCAAGCGTGATCGGCCCCGCCTGCTCCGTGCCTGCGTTCTTCTGCGCGGTCTGCAGGCGGTTGAGCCGGTTCTTGCGCTCGATGATCTCCGCCTGCGTCAGCAGCCGTTCCTCGCCGTTTTCATCCACGGCAAAGCCGCTTTCAATCTCATCATACAGCCGATTCATCTCGCTTCTGAGCGTGGATGCATCCTGCTGCCGCTTCTGCGCCTCCTGCTCTCTGCGCGCCTCCAGCTCTTTCCGGAACAGATTCCTTTCACCCGTTGGCATTTTAGCCAGCTTTTCCAGCTGCTGCGCGGTCGCATTCCTGGCGATTTCCTCAGCGCGGGCGCGCGTCCCCTGATCCTGCGCATTCTGCCCCCATGCCAGATACTTCTTCGCCGTGTACGCATCCCCGTCCGCCTGCGCCTGGCGATAGCCCTTTTTCCAGTCCGCGTATGAGGCAATGGCCTTCGACTGCTCGTCGAAGGCCTGATCCTTTACATAGTGTGTATAGTCCTCATCGGTCTTAAACCGCTTTACAAACTCGGCCTGCTGTTGCCCCTGCGCGTCCAGCGCGCGCAGCGCCCTGTCGCTTTCATCCACATTCCAGGTGCTCATCTGCTTTGATCCCAGCAGCTCCCGTGCCTGGGCGTTGCGGCTCAGCTGCCGCTGAATGCGCGACCGGCTCTCCTGCGCGTAAGCGTCCGCATTGGAGGGGCGCAGCATGTCCCTGTAAATATCCAGCACCGTGCGCTCCGTGCCGGGGCGCGTGGATACATTTCTTACGTTCTCCACCTCCGCGCGCTTGATCTGCGCGTCCTCCTGCGCGGTGTCGGGCATGGTGCCCAGCTCCTGCGCGTTCATTTCCTTCAGCCGCTTTCGCATCTCTGCATAGGTTGGCATTTAACGTCCCCTCCTCGTGCCGCTGCGGCGCGTATTCTGCTTCTCCGCCGCCTTATCGATAATGTACAGCCCCTCGGCTGCGGTGATCTGCCCCGCATCCAGCGCGCTGCTCACCTTCTGGCTGATGTAGTCCTCATAGCTGTCTGTTTTCAGCAGCTCACTCTTGGTATAGCCCATGCGCTTGGCCGCAGCCTTGCGGCTGTTGTACTCGTATTCGGTCATCCAGCTGGCCATCGCGCTGGAGCCATTCTTGGCAATCTCCTCAGCCGACTGCTGCGGCGCCGTGGGCGCAGGCGTCTGCTGCTGCTGGCTGCTCCTGCTGCCGCCGCCCGAGCTCTTGGGCTTGTGGTAGGCGGCCATCAGCTCCGCATCCGCGCGGCTGATGCCCGCCGCGCGCAGCAGCTCGTCGGTGGGCACATTGCCCGTCTGGATCACGCTCATGGCCGTCTGATAGGCGTACTGGCGGGCGCTGTGCGATTGCTGCTGGTCATAATTGCGCTGGTCGTTATAGCGGCTGTAATCGCGGTCGTAGGCGCTCTCATAGGCGCTTTGCGCCTGCTGCGTTTCATTGTTCCAGCGGTTGTAGCTGTCCGCCCAGCGGCCATAGGCCGCATCATCCGCGCTTTGCAGCAGCTGATAACTCTGCCTCAGCCGGTCGCCCTCGCCCTGATAGCGCGTGTACGCCTGCTGCGCAAGCTCGGGTACTTTGTCGTTCAGCCCCTCCATGTACTGCTGATACTGCTGCTGGCCCACCGTCTGCGCATAGGTGTTGCCATAGCCGCCCGTCAGCTGCGCCGCCTGCCCCATGGCGTTTTCCATCGCGCGCTGGCCGCCCATGATGTAACGGTCCCTGTATATCTGGTACAGCGGATCGCTGTTTGCATCATAGCTGAAGGGCTTGCGGCTGATGATCTGCCCCAGCAGCGCCTCGGCCTGCCGGGTGTATTTGCCGCTGTAATCGCCGGGCTTCTGCGATTGCAGCATTTTCAGGTACTGCTCTGCGCTGTTCACATGCGCGCCGGGGATATAGCCGCCTTCATATTTGGCGCTGGGCGTGCCGTACAGGCTGCGCAGCGTCGCGTCGTCCGCATTGCCGCTCACCGTCTGCCCGGTCTTCTGCTGATAGCGCTTCACCGCCTCCAGCGTCTGGTCGTCATATACGCCGCTGCTGCCCGCCTGATAGCCCTGCTTGCTCAGCGCGTTCTGCAGCGCCTTCACATCATTGCCCGCCGCGCCCTTGCGCAGTTCCGTATAAATCGAGGCCATGCCTACTCCTTTCCGCCGTGCACATACTCGTCAATGCGCTTGTGCGCCGACGCCGCCGAGGCTTCCACCTTGGCCACGCGCTCGGTCAGCGCTTCCACGCGCAGCTGCATGCTGTTGGTCTTCTGCTGAATATCGCTGGTAATGCGCAGAATGTTGTCCATCTTCACATCCAGCCTGGCAAACTGCACCGCCGTGCCCACCGCCTCCGCGCTGTCCTTTTCCGCCGCCGCATCCCTGCGTGCATCCTCGCTTTTGCGGTCGCGCCGCAGCGTCAGCACCAGCATCAGCAGCGATATGGCCAACGCGCCCAGGGAAATCATCGTTGCCGCAGTCATGCCCCGCCCTCCTGCGCCATCTCGCCGCCGTACCTGGCCGTAAGCGCGATTGCGTCCGCCTGCGGCACGTTGCGCAGGGTGACGGTATAGGTGGGCTTGGGCGTATCCTCAGCCGCGTACAGCGCCGCCTGGGTGGCCTTACCGGCGATGCCGTCTACGGTCAGGCTGTGGTCGCGCTGGAAATTGCGCACCGCCGCTTCGGTCTTCGCGCCAAAGATGCCGTCCGCCGTCCCGCAGTCGTAGCCCAGGGCGCTGAGCGCCGCTTGCAGGCGCGTGACCTCCGTGCCCTTGGAGCCGCGGCGCAGGTTAAAGTATACGGTTTCCTCCGGCTGCTTTGCCTGGGTGTGGTCGCCCAGCGGCTTCGCCGCCGCGATTTCCTCCGCCGTGTACAGCCCGGCAGGAATCGCGTAGTGCGTCCACGCCTTATCGGACGTATCGCCCCACTGTACGCCGTTGGAGCAATGGATCACCTTACCGCCGCCGATGTGCAGCCCGGTGTGCTGCATCCTGCCGTTGCGGCGCTGGAACACACAGCAGACCACATCGGGCATGTCGCCGATATCGCCGCGCCGCACCCAGTTGGCCGCCGTGTTGTACTGCGATGTTGCGCCGCTGCCCTTGATCGTGATACCCGCCTGCAGCAGACACCAGTAGGTAAAGCCGCGACAGTCGAAGGCCAGCTTCCCCTGCCATTTACAGCCGTCGCAATTGGGCTGCTTGCCGCTCAGCACGGGGCACGCCTTGTAGATCGCGCGCTTATGGCTGAGGTTATAGCCCGCGTACTGGCGGCGCACAGAGGGCGTGCATTCGCGCCCCCACATGCCGAATACATAGGGATTGCCGAGCTGCGATTTGGCGGCTTCAATGATTTTCAGCGCCTTTTCGTTCATATTCTTTCTCCTTACGCCTGATAGGTAAACGTTACGCTATTGCTGGGTTCGCTCAGGCCCGCATAGCTGTTGTAAGCGCGGACGGTATACGTGCCGCTATCGGCTTCGGTGATGTTTGACCACGTGATATTGGCCTGATTGCCCGTGAAGCCAGCGTCCTTCACGCGGGTCGATATCAGCGCGCCGTTGCGGTAAATCAGATATACGCAGTCGTCGTCGCCGGTGATGGTTGAGCGATTCCAGGCCAGGGTGAAGCCGGAACCTGTAAGGCTGTCTCCACTATTTGTACCGTTGCTGATGGTCAGCCCCGTGGGCGCGGTCAGCGTGACGGTGGGCTCGTTAAAGCGCAGCAGGATGCGCAGCCAGCGCGTGCCGCTAATCAAGTGATAGCGCTCTGGTTGGAATCGCGCCATGCAGCAGTTGTTTTCCGTCCATCTATCCGTATAGAAGGAATTGGCTGGATTGAGCATATCAACAGACGGCAGCCACCAGGCGTGGTCGAAGCCATTGTTATACAGGCTGAAATTATAAAACAGCACTTTTGTATATGTGGGACACCAATGGCGCAAATCCACAAAGCCCGCGAATACAGTATGGTTATTGGGCGCGATGGGGCTTCCCGTTTCTGAATCTCCTACAAGCACATGAATGGCCGCGTGCGGAATCCAGCCAAGGCCTTCGCGCCGGATTACGATAGCGTTTCCACCAGAAGTGCCAACGTCTGTAAAGTCAAACGTTTCAATCAGATAGTTGGAAATGCCCGCATTCGCGCCAAAGGGCGAAAACGTGCCGGGAAGCCCCAGAATGCTTGCGCCATTTTTGATGTTCTCGGCCTTGAAGCTTTCATCCAGCGCGGCAAGCAGCTCCTTGGTGACCGCCTCCACGGTTACACCGGATAGTGTCTTTCCCGCATCCGGCGTAACCATCTGCTGGGCAAGCGCGGGCGATACCGTCTTGCTCTGCTCGGGCTTCTGCGTAAGGATGGCGGCGATCAGCGCAGGCAGATCGCCCAGCCGCGCGCTGCCCGGCACCTGCACGCCCTTGGCAGCAATGGCCGCGTCCAGCGCCGCGCGCGCATCGCTCAGGCGGGTAATTTCGCTTTGAATGCTCATGGTTTCCTCCTTAAATCAGGGCCAGCGCGGCCTCGATATCGTCGGTCAGCGTCACCGTGCCCGCGCCGCTGTGATAGCCCGCGGGGATCACATAGCGCGCGGCGGTCAGGCCGTCCAGCTGCGCGCTGACAGCCCCGCGATCGGGCATCGTGCCCACGGTTTGCTGCCCCGCGGCGCTGACAATCACCTTGCCCGCGCGCACATCATCCGCCCCGGCGGTTACGCCGGATACGTCGCCATAGCTTGCCGGGATGGCCGCCACCGTCACGGCGGACAGGCCGTAATAACCCGCGTCGGGGGTAACGCGCTGCGCCTGCAGATCAGGCGTTACCTGCTTTTGCTGCAAATCGTAGCTGCCGCCGCCCGACACGCCCACCACGCGCCCTGCACCATTGTGGTATCCGGCGGGAATCTGATAGGTTTCGCCCTCGCGCAGGTTTTTTTCCACCGCGCCGCAATCGGCCACGCCGTCCAGCACGCCGGCCAGGATATCCAGCTTATCCTGCGCCGTGGCCAGGCCCAGCGCCGTCAGCTTATCGCGGATCCTGCCGCGCGCGGCGATCAGGCGCGAAATTTCGGTATAGGTGCTCATGCTTCGCCCCCCTTAAATGCTGGCCAACAGGGCGTTCACCTGCCCCAGCTGCGCATGCACCGCCGCCGATGTGATGGGCAGCGGGTTATCCTGCTCCGCCGCCGCGGCCGTAACCACGGCGAGCTGGCCGTCCTTGAGCGCCAGCGAGGGCGCAAGGCCGGGCTTATCGGCGATGCTCTCCCACTTGACGCTCTGCCCGGTCAGCCCCGCCAGCTCATCCAGCCTTTGCTGCGCCTGGGCAAGCAGGGCGGCAATGCGATCCATCGTATCGGCCGCGGCCGCGTCCGGGCGTTCGCCGGGCGCACGCAGCGCCGGGGCAATTTCGCCGGTAAAGTAGGCGGATTTAACGATCTTGCCGCCCTTTTCGGCGCGCAGCTCCATGCGGGCAAAGCCCGGCAGCGCCACATCGGTATCGGCCAGCACCAGGGTGTACACGCCCTTTTCGCCGCTCAGCGGCGCAAGATAGGGTGCGCCCTCGCCGGGGCGCTGATAAATGCACAGGATATCCGCGCCGGGAAAGGCGCGCAGCGCCTCGGCGCAGTCAAACACAATCTGGCGGCTGGCGTTTTCGCCCACGCGGCCAATCAGCCCCAGATCGCACTGTTTTTGCGTAAACTCTGCTTGAATGGTAATCATGCCTTGCCTCCTTTTTGATATGCGGCGATCCCCGGCGGAGCGAACAGGCAGGCTGTCGCACTTCGGCTTCGTGATCTTTAGTAACCCTCAATGGCAGAAAAAACGGCGCGCGTTCGCCCGGGCGCTCGCCGCCCGTTTTGATGAAGGTACGATCCTCTGCCGAAAGCCTGCTATTCGCCCGGCGCGGCCGGGGGTTTTCCCCTTTTCAGGCAGGCTGCCGCCCCAGTCCGCCGCCGCGCATGGCCGGTTCTCGTGTTTATTATAAATCACGCGCGCAGGATTGTCAACCATCCTGGGAAAAATGTTGTTTTTTTCTCACCCTTGCGTTATAATCACCCTGAGGTGTTTTGTATGGATGATTTTGGCGTGCGCGTGCGCGCTGCCCGCGTGGCGGCGGGGCTGACGCAATTGGAGCTGGCCCGCGCGATGGGCTACTCCACGCGCTCCACCATATCGCGCATTGAATCGGGGGATAACCAGGTTCCCATGGACAGGCTGGACGCGCTGGCCGCCGCCCTGCGCACCACGCCCGCCTATCTGTTGGGGCAGGATGGCGCGGCCGCCGAGCCTGCCGCCCCGCAGGCCGCCGCCCAGGAGGACGATCCCTTTTTGCAGGAGTTCTGGCGCTGCGCCATGAGCCTGCGCCGCGACCAGCAGGAAATGCTGCTGCGCCTGATGCGCGAGATGGGCGGGCAGCGGTAAGAAGCCTTTTTCAGCGCACAAAAAAGCGACCATCCCAGGATGGCCGCTTTTATCAATCTGCAATGAATCACTCCGCGGTCAGCACCACGCGGTATTCGCAGTTGACGCTTTCGGGCGTGGCGGTGAACACATAGTATTCGTCATGCTGGCCGGAGATATCCTCCCAGCCCGTGCCGGTGCTGCGCTGCCAGGTGATGGTGTAGGGCATGTTGGCAGACTTGACAGAGGCATACAGATAGATATCGTCGCCGTAATACAGCTCGCCCTCGTTGCACAGGCGAACGATCACATAGCCGTCAAACACTTCTTCTTCGGCGGTAGAGGCAGTCAGGGTCAGGCTGGCAAGCAGGATCACGGCCAGCAGCAGGGACAGCACTTTCTTCATCATCAGAGGGTTCCTCCTCGTTAAAACTCAGATTACACCCTCATTATAGAGATCGACGGTTACATGAACGGTTATTTTTAACGAAAGTGTGCCGTTATTTTAAAAAAAAGATGAAAAAAATCGGGCCGCCAAAGCAATTTTGGCAGCCCAATGCTTTTTCCATTATATTTTTTCCGATAGAATCGCACGCCCTCCAGCACGAAGCCGTTCTTCTCATGGAAGGCGCAGGAGCGCTCGCTGCTGCCGGTGATGATGGAGATGATATTGGCAATGCCTCCCGCAGGAGCTCCACGCGCACAGCCATGGCTTATTCCCCCGCAATCTGCCGCGCCACGTGCACGCCGCTGGCCGAGGCATGGGAAAGCGAGTGGGTGATGCCGCTGCCATCGCCGATGATATACAGGCCGGGGTGCTTGGTTTCCAGGTGCTCGTTGACCGCAACCTCCATGTTGTAGAACTTGACCTCCACGCCGTACAGCAGCGTATCGTCGTTGGCCGTGCCGGGGGCGATACGATCCAGGGCGTAGATCATTTCCATAATGCCGTCCAGGATGCGCTTGGGCAGCACCAGGCTCAGATCGCCCGGCGTGGCGGCCAGGGTGGGGCGCACCAGGCCCTCCTCCAGGCGCTTGTCGTTGCTGCGGCGGCCGCGCACCAGATCGCCGAAGCGCTGCACGATGACCCCGCCGCCCAGCATATTGCTGAGCCGCGCGATGCTTTCGCCATAGCCGTTGCTATCCTTGAAGGGCTCGGAAAAATGCTTGCTGACCAGCAGGGCAAAGTTGGTATTCTCCGTGCGCTTGGCCGGATCCTCATAGCTGTGGCCGTTGACGGTGACGATGCCGTTGGTATTCTCGTTTACCACGATGCCATAGGGATTCATGCAGAAGGTGCGCACGTTGTCCTCAAACTTTTCGGTGCGGTAGACGATCTTGCTCTCATACAGCTCATCGGTGAGGTGGGAGAA
>OLOV01002096.1_pt1 | contig 14062 bp, 11 predicted proteins | sample 1672931 | NCBI WGS metagenome assembly OLOV01 (sample SAMEA3136738, study PRJEB25190) | human gut metagenome | biome: human gut; feature: human-associated habitat; material: faeces | place: Austria | collected 2013
CGATTGTAACCGGAAAGCTGTTTGATAAGCTCATTCCTTCCGTCCTCATCCATGACCGCATCTGCATTCATCTGATTGATGAGCTCCATGACATAAGGTTTCCCGTCAATCTCTACATACTTCGAAATTACCTGATATATATTGGAATCCAGATATTCAAGTTTCAGCTGCTCATTTTTTTTACGAAAAGCGTCTCTGGAAGTACAGTTCTTACAGTTATTTCTCTTCTTCCAAAAAGAATAGCATTTACACGGAAATCCCTTTGCATCTGTGACATCCGTTATATTTCCTGTTTCAAGTGTTTCTTCATCGAGCAAACGTACCACGTCAAATACTTTACTCAATTCCTTTATCATCACTTCTGATTCCTGCTGTGTCATCGCAGTATCTTTGTTCATTATTCATATCCTTCCTGTAGCAGGCATATGCCTGCCTGTAATTAACTTGCTTCCGTCCACTATATAATATATTATTATAGCATTCTGTAATTTCCGCGTAAAGTTTTATCTTCCCAACAGAGAATGAAAAAGTACTTTTCATCTGGAAGAAACTCCTTTTTTGTGGTACTCTAGGTAGGTACATTTACATCGTTACAATTATATGTTTACAATTTATTATCCAAAAATTTTGATGCAGAAGGGGGAATAAAAATGCTTCAGGATGATTATATACTGCGTCAGATACGCGAAATGGTACGTGCAGTCATGAAAATGCTGTTCCAGGTAAGTGCAGTCGAACTGACACCTGATGTGATTGAAGATACAGATGCCAGACAGATACTTACAAATCTTACAGATCTGGCAGACAATGGTAAAATTGACGAGGCAGAAAATCAGTTATACGAAATGACCTGTGATGGTGACCGCCAGAATCTGGAGATCGGTCTTCTTTTTTATTATAATCTTAATGGAAAGGACGATGACTTCCTGGAAGTCCACAATTTCAGCCGTGAAGAGATCATGACCGGAATTCAGGATCTTGCTGACCGTTATCAGCTCAGTGGAATTGCGGAAGCATTCCGCACAGAAATCTTATAATGCTTATAAGGGAGGGATTTTTATGGAATCAAGAATGACCAAAATCAGTGCACGCGGCGACAAGAAAATTCAGCTTAAGGTAATTCCTGGACATTTTGCAACACCGCAGTCTCACATCACCCATTATCTGGACCTTACCACTATGCGTTCCAGAAGTTCAGAGGCACTTCGTGTCGCAGAGGCACTGGCTGCCAACTATGAAACAAGTATTCCTGTTGATACGATCATCTGTATGAGCGGACTGGAGGTTGTCGGTGCATACCTGGCAGAGACACTTACCAGAGCTGGTGTATATTCTATGAACTCACACCAGACTATTTATATCACTGCTCCAGAATACAATAACTCTGGTCAGATCATTTTCCGTGACAATATCCAGCCAATGATCAAGAACAAGAACATCCTGATCCTGGATGGTTCTATCACAACAGGCGAAACTCTGTCCCGTGCGATCGAGAGTATCTTGTACTACGGCGGCACGATCCGTGGTATCGCTGCAATTTTCAGTGCAGCTACCAATATTGCCGGACTGCCTGTTTATAGTATTTTTGATCACAGGGATCTTCCAAATTATGGTTCGTATCCTGCTTCCACCTGTCCTTTATGTGCCCAGAAACAGAAACTGGATGCATTGGTAAATGGCTTCGGTTATTCCAAGATCTAAGCTGTTAAAAAGGGCCGTAAGGCCCTTTTTTTCTGGCAAAAATACCTTCTATACTTTCAAACACGAGGAGTTTTATTATGAATAAAAAAGAAATATCAGAAATCAAGAAACAGTTTACCCCCAACAACTGCGCCATCACACGAATCTGCGGCTGCTACGTTGACGGAGAAAAAAACAAAAAGACCAAGCTGAAAGAAGCATTTCTTTCTCTCTCCGAAGAAGAAATGTTCAAATACTTTGAAATCTTCAAGAAAACTCTTTCCGGTACTGTCGGCAAGAACCTGATCAATATGGAATTTCCTCTCGAGCAGGAAAAAGAAGGCGGCACACAGGAATTCCTTCTTCGTCTGCGCGGCAGTAAGTTACAGGATGATGCTATCCTGGATGAATTCTATGACAAAGTGATCGAATCTTACGATTACGGTGAGAATTATTATATCATCCTGATCCACGCTGTATACGATATCCCTGGTAAATCTTCTGATGGTCAGGAAATGTTTGATGCTTCCGATGAGATCTATGATCATATTCTGTGCAGCATCTGCCCTGTAAACCTTTCCAAAGCAGGTCTCTGCTACAATGCAGAAACCAACAATATCGAGGACCGCATCCGTGACTGGATCGTAGAAATGCCGGATCTTGGATTCCTGTTCCCGGTATTTAATGACCGCAGTACAGATATCCACGGACTTCTCTACTACTCCAAGAACGCAGAACAGCTCCGCAGTACTTTCGTAGATGAACTGTTTGGCTGCGATACACCGCTGTCTGCCGGAGGCCAAAGGGATTCTTTTAATGCCCTTGTAGAAGAAACTCTGGGCGAAGACTGTGCTTACGATACCGTCATGAATATCCACGAAAAACTGAACGAATGGGTTGAAGCACAGAAGGATTCTCCTGAACCCGCTGTTCTCACCAAACCAGAAGTGAAACGTCTCTTCGAGGAATGCGGTGTCGAAGAAGAAAAAATGGAAACTTTCGACCAGTGCTACGAAGCCACCGCCGGTGAGAATGCATCCCTGATGGTATCTAACATTACCAACACCCGCCGGACCGAGATCAAAACCCCGGATGTCATCATCCACGTAGACCCGGACCGCGCGGCGTTGATTGAAACCCAGATTATTGATGGACGTAAATGTATCGTGATTCCGATGGAGGGTGATGTTGAGATCAATGGTATCCATGTGACGGGAAGTTTTTCTGAGGATAATGCGGAGGAAATTTAATATCCTTACATAATAGAGCCCCGCAGCGAATGCTGCGGGGCTCCGATTTTTGCGATTTTTTATTCGTAAATTCCATTCACAGTAACATCAAATACTGCTTCTTTTCCATTAAGCTCATCCACACCATAATCATCCGGGAAGGTTACGGTTACTTCTACTTCATCTCCTGGGTGAGCACCTACGAGCTGATCTTCAAAGTTATCAATATAGCTTCCAGAACCGATCACAAGGTCTGTTCCCTTTCCATCAGTGCTTCCACGATCGAATGCTGTACCATCGATCTTACCAACATAATCAATGTTTACAGTATCTCCGTCTTTGACTGTCAGAGATGTGTCTGTGCTGTAGGAAGGTGCTTCCGTAGCTTCTGGTGTTGTTGTTGCACTTGCTGCCTCAGTAGCTTCCGGTGTTGTTGTTGCACTTGCTGCCTCTGTAACTTCTGGAGTCTCAGTAGCGTCTGCTTCCGGTGTCTCTGTTACCTCAGTATCTTCTGTTGTATCAGCAGCTTCCTCGGTCGGCTCCGGTGTTGCGGTTGGCTGATTATATTTATGGTTATCTGTTACTTTGAGAGTCTTGAGAACTTTCTTCTCTTCTTTGATATCTGCATCTTCCATCCACTTGTCAGTAGTCTCTGTATACAGATCCTGCTCTCTTGTAGAAATGATAGACTCTTTCTTGGTCTCTGTTGCTTCTTCATCGTTTTTCTGATTCAGTTTTACAACATAGTATGCTGTATCTGTTTCGATCACGTCCGGAGCAACTTCTCCATCATCGAGTGTTCTGAGGACTTTGATCACTTCATCCGGATAAGTACTGCTGGATGTACTGCTGTCTTCCTCAGAATCCTCATCCTCGGAATCTTCATCATCACTGGTATCATTTGCATCAAAAGTACCTTCCAGTGAAGAATAAGAATCATCTACAGATTTGGCGATCTCATCGAAATCTCCCTCTGGATCCTTGGTCAGTTCATCCTGGATCTTCTGTGCATCTTCTTTCTTCTGCTTAATCTCATCATCGCTTAAATCTGCTGTGCTGATACTTACATAACTGAAAGAAGACTGCTGTGCTTCCTCATCAGAAACATCCTTGTCTACATCTGCAATGATCGGATCATGAATTCTCTGTTTGTATGTCTCAAGTTCCAGGAAGGTTTTGACCTGATCTTCTGTAACTGCCAGGTCTGCAATTGCCTCATCAGAGTTTGCTTCCATAAAGGAAGCGGCTGCTTCTTCGATTGCTTTCTCATCATCATCTGTCAGTTCTACATCATAATCAGCTGCTTTTTCCTTCATGATGTACATAAGTTCTACGTCTTCGAGGGCCTGTTCTACAAGCTGTTCACCATAGGTCTTGCCTTCCTCGGCTTCGGTGTCCCAGATAGAGAAATCAGAGCCGCCCATATAACTTCTGTACATAGCTTCTGTCTGCATCTGACCGTCTCTGACAGAAAGGCTTACAACGCCCAGCGGGATCTCTGTTCCATCTACTGTAGCAACCGTCTTGCTTCCGTCTAATTTCTTCTCACCGCATCCGGTAAGCATTCCTGCAGCCATAATGCCTGCCATAGCAACAACGGCTATTTTTTTTGTCATTTCCTTCATATTTTCCTCCATGATTACCTGAATTCAATAGTATGAGTATAAACTTTTTTCCCCTTCAGGGCAAGGATTATCCATAAGAAACGCTGTTTTTTCACAAAATAGACACGTTTCGTTCCTGACTGACTTTACTCCTCCACCAGTTTCTCCAGTTCATTCAGAAAATCCGTAAGTGCTGTCAGAAGATTTCCGACCGGTGTCAGGATAAATTTCGGTTCCTGCTCATTCTTGAACTGAAGTCCGCGTCTGTATTTCTGCATCAGTTCCGGGAAGCCTGCCGGATTCAGTTTCGCACGCTCATACAAAGTGATCTTCAGATCTTTGCCCATCTGCTTGATCTCCGTCACATAGCTTCTGTGTGCAAGAGCTTTGATCCGGGCAATCGTCAGAAGGTTCAGCACTGCCTTCGGCGGCTCTCCAAATCGATCCAGAAGTTCCTCCAGCATATCATCATAATCCTGCGTTGTCTCAATCCCTGCTGTCCTCTTGTAGATGTCCAGTTTCTGGTACTCATTGCTGATATAGGTATCCGGAATAAAGGCATCCATATTCAGATCGATCGTTGTTTCAAAGTCCTCCATCGTGTGGATTCCCTTTGCCTCTTTGACCGCCTCACTGAGCATCTTGCAGTAGAGATCATATCCGACAGCATTCATATGTCCGTGCTGCTCCGCACCAAGAAGATTACCTGCACCACGAAGTTCCAGGTCCCTCATCGCGATCTTGAATCCACTTCCGAGGTCTGTATACTCACGGATCGCAGACAGTCGTTTCTCTGCTGTCTCTTTGAGCATCGTATTCCTTCGGTACATCAGAAATGCATATGCGGTACGGTTGGAACGTCCGATCCTTCCTCGAAGCTGATACAGCTGTGACAATCCATAACGGTCTGAGTCATGGATGATCATGGTATTTACATTTGAAATATCAAGCCCCGTCTCTATGATCGTTGTGGAAACAAGCACATCGATCTCACCATTGATAAACGCATACATAACCGCTTCCAGTTCTCTCTCACTCATCTGTCCATGCGCAAAATCAATCCGCGCATCCGGGATCAGTTTGGAAAGACGCGCCGCCACATCCGCAATATCATTGACTCTGTTGTATACATAATAAACCTGACCGCCCCTTCGGAGCTCTCGGTTGATTGCCTCACGGACAGTCTCTTCATCGTACTCCATAACATAAGTCTGGATCGGAACGCGGTCCATCGGCGGCTCCTCCAGAACACTCATGTCACGGATCCCTATCATACTCATATGAAGTGTTCGTGGAATCGGCGTTGCCGTCAGTGTCAGTACATCAACGTCTTTCTTGAGCTGCTTAATCTTTTCCTTATGGACAACGCCAAAACGCTGTTCCTCGTCAATGATCAGCAGACCAAGGTTTTTGAAAGTGACATCTTTTGACAGGACTCTGTGTGTTCCTACAATTATGTCAACCTGTCCTTTTTTGAGATCACTGATCGTCTTCTGCTGCTGAGAAGGTGTACGGAAACGGCACAGAAGATCCACACATACCGGAAACTCATTCATACGCTGTACAAAGGTGTTATAGACCTGCTGTGCAAGAATGGTAGTAGGTACCAGGTAAACGACCTGCCGGCTCTCCTGCACGGCTTTAAACGCCGCACGAAGCGCAACCTCTGTCTTGCCATATCCAACGTCTCCGCACACAAGACGATCCATGATCTTGGTACTTTCCATATCTTTCTTGGTGTCCTCAATCGCAGCAAGCTGATCTTCAGTTTCCTCATACGGGAACATTTCTTCAAACTCTCTCTGCCATACAGTATCCGGACCGCATACATACCCTTCTTTTTCCTGGCGGACCGCATAAAGTTCCACCAGTTCTTTCGCGATATTCTGGACTGCACCTTTCACTCTGGATTTTGTCTTTTTCCATTCCTGACCGCCAAGACGGTTCAGCTTCGGCGGTTTTGCAGTCTCCGATCCCGCATATTTCTGAAGCGCATCAAGCTGTGTTGCAAGGATATACAGATTACTGCCGTTGCGGTATTCGATCTTGATATAATCTTTTGCAACTTTATCCACCGCAACCTTCTCAATACCACGGTAGATTCCCAGCCCATGTTTTTCATGAACTACAAAATCTCCAATCGAAAGTTCCGAGAAATCCTGAATACGTTTTCCATTGTATTCTTTCTTTTTCTTACGCTTCTTCTGCTCTTTTCCAAAAATGTCAGTTTCTGTGATAATCGCAAATTTGATAAACGGATATTCAAATCCCTTACGTGCATGACCATAAGCGACCATGATCTCGCCCGGTTCCAGCACACGGTCAAAATCCTGCCCGTAAAAAGCACTTAATCCCTCATCCTGCAGATCCTTCGCAAGACGCTCCGCTCTTGTCCTTGAACCGGAAAGAAGCACGATCTGATATCCCTGTTTCTTGTACTGTCGGAGATCTTTGACGAGAAGTTCAAAACTACTCTGATAAGAACTCATGGATTTGACTGTCAGGTTAAACTGCTCTGTAATCTTCCAGTCTGCCCTCTTTGGTTCCATCAGTGATACAGAAATGCAGTTTCGATTATTCAGCTTGTGATTCAGATCTTCCCATCTGCACATCCAGTTCTGGGAAATATTTTCTTCACCTTTCTGCTGACGGTTTTCACAGCTCTGACGAAATTCCTCTTCTACTGCTCTGGCATTTTCCTCCAGGCGGTTCGGCTCATCAAGAAAAACAAGACTGTTTTTTTCTGCAAAATAATCAAGAAAAGAAACGCCGCCCTTTTCTGCCGGCTGTTCTGTCGCCGGATAGATCGTGATCTCGTCAAGATTTTCCAGGGAACGCTGGCTCTGTGAGTCAAACGTACGGATCGAGTCGATCTCATCTCCCCAGAGTTCGATCCTCCACGGATTTTCTTCGGTAAGGGAATAAATATCCACAATGCCGCCCCGGACAGAAAACTGTCCCGGCATTTCCACCTGACCTACACGCTCATAACCCATATGCACAAGCGCATCTTTGAGTTTATCCATATCCAGCGTACTGTCATTTCGAAAATGGATCAGCTGTTTTTCTATTTTGTCAAGCGGCTGAAGATAATCCATACATCCGTCTATACTCGTGACAACAGTGATGTTTTCTTTCTGTTCCAGCAGAGCTTTGATCACACGCATTCTCTGGCGGATCAGAAGGTTTCCATGAATATCTGCCTGAAAAAAGAGCAGATCTTTCGCCGGATAGTAATATACATTCTTATCATAAAAACGATAATCCTCGTACAGTTCCTTCGCAGCTTTCTCATCTTCTGCCAAAATCAGGTGAGATGTAAAAAGCCCGGAAAGCCCATATATTAAATGAGCTTTCTGGGACTCCATACAACCACTTATCTCCAGTATTCCACGATTACTTTTTGCTTTTGTATAAATTGCTTCCATCTCTGCAAGATTTTGCAGAGGATGCAAAAATGTTTTCATACAACCCCCGGTTTCTTGTTGAATTCATTCATGGCGGCATCCGGACCATCAGACAGGATCAGTTCCACTGCCTTGCATGCACGGTCCTGCGCCTCATCAACGAGTTTGCGGTCTTCACTTCCAAATCTTCCAAGAACGTAATCGGCAAGATCCCAGCCCTGCGGCTTGGCACCTACGCCAACTTTGATACGCACAAATTTCTGTGTACCAAGTTCCTGAATGATATTTTTGATTCCATTATGCCCTCCGGCACTTCCCTTCTTGCGGATACGAAGCTGTCCCGGATCCAGATCGATGTCATCATAGATCACGATCATCTCTGTTTCCGGGTCAATTTTGAAGTAGTTTGCCATCTCCCGGACCGGACCTCCGCTGAGATTCATATAGGACAGAGGTTTCATCAGGAGAGCATGCTGCCCTCCGATGATCCCCTTGCCATACATGGCATTAAACTTCACACCGCCCTGTGGGATCTGGTATTCTTCTACCAGTTTGTCAATCACATCAAATCCCATGTTGTGGCGTGTCGCTTCATACTGCCTTCCGGGATTTCCCAAACCTACGATCAAGTACATTCAAATTTCCTCGCTTAATTAAAGTAAACCATTTCATCTGCCAGTGGCTCGCAGACTTCTACATGATCTGCGTAGAGAACGACACCTTCTTCTCCCTGGTACTCGTTTCTCTTCTCTACAGCAACTTTTGCAGTGACCTCTACCCATGATCCCGGGGCCAGTTTCGGCGCATAAGCACTCTTGCATACATAGCCAAGGAATGTTGTGTCATCTGCACAGCAGGTCATTGCGGTACGTCCCGGAACAAAGAATTTGCTTCCCATTCCGCGCGGTTTCATGACTCTTGCTTTGAATTTGACGGTTTTTCCTTCATAATTTTCCGGATGGTCCATTGCATCTACAAACCAGATACCATAATCTTCCGGCAGGATGTCAATGACCGGTGCATCCATATCGAATGGCATCTCATCCTGGAAAATATCTCCCATCTCGCCTTCTTCATCCTCAAAGATGACTTCTGCTCTCTGGTTCGCAACCTTGATCCCACGACGGTAAGTCGGCAGCGGATCGTCTTCTTTGCAGCGGTTGAAAATAACCATGTCAGTATTTTTTATCATGTCCATAAAAATGGATTTCATGTTTGCCATATACATCTGGAAAGTGCTGGCATCTACGCAGGTGATCTGCTGTTCTACGCCCCATCCTTCCGGAAGCTGCATTTTTTCGAAATTGCTTACCAGCCACATTCCATTATATTCGATGATAACACGTTCAGGCTGATGAAGGATACTCATTGCTACCAGTCTCTCAGTAGTGAATTCTTCTTCACTTTCGATGATCTCTACAACTGTATTATTTTTTTTGAGTGCAGCCTCATCGTATTCTTCTTCTCCTTCTTCGCAGAGGATCAGAAGGGTCTTTCCATCAATGTGGAAATAATCCTGCTGAAGAGTAAAATTCAGGAAAGAAGTCTTTCCACTTTCAAGGAAACCTGTCATTAAATAAATCGGCACTTTGATTTCTTCCATAGTCTGTATGATCCTCCGTTATTACAGGCCAAAAAGCTCAGCCAGTTTGTCCTCGTTGAGTTTGGAACCGATTACGCAGAGACGTCCTGTATATTCCGGTGCCCCGCTGCGGATCTCTGTTTCTTCCGGAACCATATCAAAGTAGATCCATGTTCCGTCTTCTGCCGGAAGCATTCCTTTCGCACGAAGGATGATTCCATATTCTTCTGTCTCAGACAGTGTCTCAAGGATCTTTTCAAGATTTTCTCTTGTGTATTTCTTAATTGTCTCACGGCCCCAGCTTGTGAAAACTTCGTCTGCATGATGATGGTGATGATGGTCATGTCCGCAGCCGCATTCATCATGGTCGTGATCGTGATGATGATCGTGGTCATGATCATGTCCGCAGCCACACTCTTCATGGTCATGGTCGTGATGATGGTGCTCATGTTCCTCATGATCGTGGTCATGATGATGTTCATGCTCCTCGTGATCATGGTCATGATGGTGATGTCCATGCTCGTGAACATGTCCGCATTCCGGGCAAACTTCTTCTTCCATCATTTCCTGTTCCAGAGATACCGGATGTTCCATAACTTCCAGGATCTTTGCACCTTCCAGTTTCTCGATCGGTGTGGTGATGATTGCTGCCTTCGGGTTGATCTCACGAAGAAGCTCCATTGCAGCCTGTGCTTTTGCTTCATCTACGATATCGGTACGGCTCATGATGATCGCACCTGCATATTCAACCTGATTGTTAAAGAATTCACCGAAGTTTCTCATATACATTTTGCATTTCTTTGCATCTACAACAGTTGTGTAGCTGTTAAGAACCAGTCCTGTCTCTTCTGCAACACCCTGAACTGCTTTGATAACATCTGACAGTTTGCCGACACCTGATGGCTCGATCAGTATTCTGTCCGGATGATATTTGCTGATAACTTCCTTAAGGGATGCTCCAAAATCACCAACCAGTGAGCAACAGATACATCCAGAATTCATCTCACGGATCTCGATTCCTGCTTCTTTGAGGAATCCACCGTCAATACCGATTTCACCAAATTCATTCTCGATCAGTACAACCTGCTCACCTTTGAAAGCATCTTTGAGAAGTTTTTTGATCAGTGTTGTTTTACCGGCTCCAAGGAAACCGGAGATAATATCAATTTTTGTTCTTTCCATGATATATTCATGTCCTTTCTTATTTCGATTGTTTTATTAAGCTAACTCATAACGTAGCTTGACCAGGAAGTGTATGCACCCCCTGGTTAAATTTACCTTTTAATATGGTAATGGGGACATGAACCAGTCACGCCCCCACTGCATTTATCGTTTGATCAGCCGTTGATCATGAAGCTCAGAAGTTTGTCAATGTCTTCTTTCTCGTAAGCAACGATCTCAAGTTCCGGAATCTCTCCACCTGAGAAGATGTTTGCCAGAGATACATACTGGGATAATTTGGATTTGAGGTTCAGTCTGTCTCCCTCACCTGTTACAAGTTCTACTCTGCCTGTGCAGCTATCTACTACTTCGAAAAATTTCTCAACGTCTTTAATATTGGATACTTTCATCTTAGTTCTCCTTTCGAGATCTTATTATCAATTCCTATTTACTTTGTAATTCGCGCTCAGTATAAACCATATTTCCTGAAATTGCAAGACCTTTTACAACAAAATTTAGTATGTAAAAACAGCAATTCCATATGCAGGAAGCGGATATGCAAAAGAGAATTCTCTGTGGTCGCACTCCTGTGCTTCTGCCTTGAATACCTTCGGTTTGTCCAGAAGTCCATGCTCATCCATGATAAGTTTGTACTGTTTTTTCTTCGGAACGCCAACACGATAATCCGGACGTTCTACCGGTGTATAGTTTACTACAAACAGGAGGTTATTTCTCTTGGTCGGTGATTTACGAACCAGGCTGAAAATGCTTCTGTCTGCATCGTCTGCATTGATCCATTCAAATCCTTCCGGATCATTGTCACCTGCATACAGTGCAGGATATTTCTTATACATATGAAACAATGTCTTGACAAAATTCTGGAGATCCTTGTGGTTGTCCTCTTTAAGAAGATACCAGTCAAGTTCTCTCTCCTCACTCCACTCACGAAGCTGTCCGAAGTCCTGACCCATAAACAGAAGTTTCTTGCCCGGATGGAAGATCATAAACGCATATGCTGCCTTAAGGTTCTTGAATTTGTCATCCGGATATCCCGGCATCTTGTTCAGCATGGAACACTTAAGATGTACGACCTCATCATGTGAAATAACAAGTACATATCTCTCACTGTATGCATATGTCATTGAGAAAGTCATCTTATTGTGATCGCCCTTACGGAAATATGGATCCAGTTTCATGTATTCCAGGAAATCATTCATCCAGCCCATGTTCCATTTCAGTGAGAATCCAAGACCATTGTCCTCTGCTTTACCTGTAACCTGCGGCCATGCGGTAGACTCCTCTGCGATCATAACCGTACCGTGGTTTCTTCCAAGTACAACGGTATTCAGATGTTTGAAGAATTCTATTGCTTCAAGGTTCTTGTTATCACCGTACTTATTGGCAACCCACTCGCCATCTTTCTTGCCATAATCCAGATAGAGCATAGATGCAACTGCATCTACACGGAGGCCGTCTACATGGCATTCCTCGATCCAGTACAGTGCGTTGGCGATCAGGAAGTTCTTGACTTCCGGACGTCCGTAATTGTAGATCTTGGTTCCCCAGTCAGGATGCTCACCCTGTCTCGGGTCTTCATGCTCATAGACAGCAGTTCCATCGAAATTGGCAAGTCCATGTGCATCCTTCGGGAAATGAGCCGGAACCCAGTCGAGTATAACACCGATCTTGTTTCTGTGCAGGTAATCCACCATATATTTGAAATCCTGTGCAGTACCATACCTGGAAGTCGGTGCATAATATCCTGTTACCTGATATCCCCAGGATCCGTCAAATGGATGCTCTGCAATTCCCATAAGTTCTACATGAGTATATCCCATCTCTTTGACATAGGCCGCCAGTTCATGTGCAAATTCACGGTAATTATAAAATCCCGGATCATCCTCATTCTCTGCCGGATGTTTCTTCCAGGAACCCGGATGTACTTCATAGATTGCCATCGGTTCACGTTTCTCGTCAAATTCCGGACGCTTCTTCATCCAGGTGGTATCTTTCCATTTGTAATCCGTAATGTCTGTAATTCTTGATGCCGTTCCCGGTCTGAGTTCTGCTTCATTTGCGTATGGATCTGCCTTATAAAGTTCTTCTCCATGATATCCGACAATAAAGAATTTGTACAAATCTCCAACTTTGGCACCCGGAACAAAGATCTCATATACTCCGATCTCACCGACTCTGTTCATTGGATTTGCCTGATTATCCCAGTTATTAAAATCACCGATTACAGAAACATATCTTGCATTCGGTGCCCAGACTGCAAAATAGACACCCTTCTTGCGCTGCTGTGTGGTAGGATGAGCTCCTAATTTCTTATAGATGTCGTAATGAGTTCCCTGCCCGAACAGATACTGATCCAGTTCTGTAAACTGCATTTTCTCTCCCATCCAGAAATTCCTCCCTTAATTCAAAATTGAGCAGGCTGAAAATATAGAGTCCTGTCTGTGCAGTATATGATTATCGGTAATCTGCACATTTTACTCCTCTTATTCAAGCCGATTTATAGACATATTATACCAATCCAGACTGTTTACGTCAATTAAAAGTATGTCCTGTTACTACAATCTCCCTACAAAAAAATGAGGGCAGAACTGTTATTTCTGTTCTGTCCTCATTTGTATTTCTTATTTAGTATGTATCATACGAATCGTCGCCGGAATCCTCATCATAGTAGTCTCCGGAATCATCGTATCCAGAGTCTCCACTATCTCCCGAGTCATCATAACTGGAGCTGTCATCGCCAGAGTCATAATCTTCTGAATCACTTCCATCTCCTGAAGAGCCGTCTCCGCCGGAATCCCCAGAACTGCTGTCACTGCTGCCATCAGAAGAATCTCCATCGGAAGAACTTCCGTCACTGACATCAGTACTGTCTGTAGAACTGTCGTCTGTAGATTCAGTGTCCGCAGAACTCTCAGATCCATCTGATGCATCGCTTCCATCTGTAGAATCCGTATTACCGTTATATCCCGGAACCGTTCCTGCCTGAAGCTGGCTGTCCCAGAACTGTGAGTATGTCGTATTCTGTAATGTTACATTCTTGGCTGCTGCCAGTTCACTGACTGTCATCAGTTTATAGCCCTGTGAAACCAGATCCGGTATCAGTTTCAATGCTGCCTGAACGGAAGGTTCATGAATATCATGCATCAGTATGATTGTACCATCTGTCAGATCGCCATTCATAACGGCATCATAATCTGCTGTTGCATCCATCAGCTTCCAGTCTTCTGTATCAAGAGACCACATGAAGAATGGCTTCTGTACTGCATCATAGATATCCTGATTGGCTGCTCCATAAGGTGCCCTGGCTACCGTTGCTGCCTGTCCGCAGGCCTGTACAAGTGCATCGTCTGTCTTCTGGAATTCTGTGACAACATCATCAAT
>OLOV01002099.1_pt1 | contig 14058 bp, 10 predicted proteins | sample 1672931 | NCBI WGS metagenome assembly OLOV01 (sample SAMEA3136738, study PRJEB25190) | human gut metagenome | biome: human gut; feature: human-associated habitat; material: faeces | place: Austria | collected 2013
CCGCTCGGTTTACAAAACGATAATCCGATTTTACGTTCCGCGCAGGCGCCCATTAGGGCTGAAGAAGCCCCAGCATAAGAAAAAGAAATTATATCAGATAGATTCACAAAAGGGAATCGACCAATTTCTTCTCCTCCTTCTTTTGCAACAATATTCTCACCATCTAACGTTAGATAAGCATTTTCTGAGGTTACAAAGAGTGTATTAAGTAACTTTCTCATCTCTCGTCCTCCAAATGTGCTTTATAGTATGCGTTCACCGATTTTTTCTTCATTAAAATTGGCAAGCAGATTTCTTTTAAGGAACAGGCATTACACGCTTTTGTCCGTTTTACTTTCGGAGTGTGTTTACGTTGATACAATTGATGCATTTCTGTTACAGCGTTTCTCACTTCATCCCTAAGTTCCTGGGTAAGTGGTACTTTCACTCGTCTTCGTGTTTCTCCAAAATATAAAACGCCTTCCAGAATTGTGCAGCAAAGCATCTCTTCCAGACACATTGCTTGTGCACAAAGCTGCACATCATTGGCATGATCATCCCGTGGTCGACCTTTTTTATATTCCACTGGGCAGGGTTGAAAGTTTCCTTCCACCCCTGCCAATGAAATTCCAGTTTTCGAACGTCTGAATTCTACGACATCACAAGCCCCACTAATTCCCAAGCTCCTTGAATACACACGCATATCTCGCGTAATGATCAAATCTCCTCGTCGTTCTCTCTGTGAGGCATCGTGTGCGCGTTCATGCAAAATCCTTCCTTCAATAGTCCTGACATTTTCTTCCCATTGTTTTTCAATGTGGATCAGCGCCCATTGACGTCGACAAAAAATAAAATGCTGCAACCCAGATAACTGCAAATAATCCTCTTCTTTATATTCCATTGATCACCTCTGGCACTAATCCAGGCAATGTCTCGATTATCACATTATAGTCCTCAAAGCATTCTGGAATCTGAACATCTTCTTTTGGTTCAATTTTAACTGAACGATGCACTTTTGCAGATGAATACTGCCCATCTTTACAATTATGCTCCCACCAATATACGCGCTTCACTTCCATAGATCCATCCGGCCGAGCTGAAGAAGCGTCATTGATGAATAAGGTTCGCAGGCATTCTTTAATCACATTGGCATCTTCCTGGGAAAACCCAGTCTTTTCGGCCAGCTGCACATTAATGGAACCTTTTAGCAGATAAACGCCAAAACGAATAAAATGTTTCATGCCCATGGTGTCTGACGTGCGCTGACCTTTATCGCTCTTTTCACCATTTACACTCTTTGTGATTTGCAACGATTCAATCTCGATCGGGGAGACACTCACTGCCTGATGAATAGATACTGGTCCACGTACACCTACAGACATGCCTTTTGTATCCTTAAACGCAAAAACTTGTCCAAAAGCACGAACATCCAACCATTTTTCACAAGCAATTCGTGCGTATTCTTCACGGTCCTTGATGCCCTTCATCGTTGCAGATGCACGTTCACTTAAACTTTCAAACCCATCATCACAACGATCCTCAGATTGTACAAATACTGATTGTCCTAAATCTTGCATACGATTTCTAATTTTTCTTTTAATGCAAACATCTGACATTTCTCCGAAACCATTGTAATCTACCCGTGGACGATTGCCATTCAACGGATCACCATTCGCATTTGCACGCTCAACACTCAAGATCGCTACAAAATCAATTTTATGATTTAAATTAGTCATCGTTTTCTTCCTCCATTTTTTCTGATTTTGATTTATATAATTCATTTTGCTGCAAATAGTATCCCATCAAATAAGTTTCTTTAAGCGGACGATTTAATTCCTCATCAGAAAGTCCTAGTGCTGAAATATGTGCCATAATCTCCTCTAGCAACTTCTGATAATTTGTTTGAAGGCCATAAGGCAATTTTGATAAATACGGAACACGAATCCTTTCATAGATTACTTTAAAAGTCTGGTACGGCCTGCGTGTATATACAGACAGTAGACGAATCGCATTGGTTTCCCTTGAATCATCTTTGGAATAATTATCCTTTTCAATCTTTTCCATGACTGCCAACAATCGCCCAAATTGATAACTTCGATCCAATTTATCTACATCCAAGCTCATGCTCCATTCCTCCCCTAAATCATAGTGATATTTTCTTACCACTGCGCAAGCAACAAACAGGATTTGTCGCCATATTTTATTATCATAGGCCTGTGGCATCGATGCGCGATGTACCAAGGCACGCATAGTATCTGCAGGCATCTTCGCTTGATCGATGCGGCATGCCAACAATCGCTGCACCTGTCCACCCATCACACGATCATCTGTTTTTAGACGATCTCCCTGTTGTGTACCAAAAGCACAATTTACAATCTGCCTCAAAGCAGGTGACTGAATGCCAAACTGATTATTATACCAGCAACATTTTTCGTCCCAATCATATAATCGCTGAAGAAAATCCGACTCCTGCAATTCATTATAATAAGTTAGCGCCAAACGTCCACGTGTTGCCGCATCAAAAGCAACAATCACAGTACGATCATTTGGTTTTAATGATGTCTGCCAGCCATTCAACGTATCTTGTAATTGATTTTTATAATCTTCTGGTTCAACGGCAACTTCCAGATCTTTAACAAGCGAATAAAAAGGGCTAGCGATTTCTCTCAAAGTAGGATTCCAACAAACAAAAGTACGCCCTCCTATAGAGACACCATAGTTTGCAACCAACCACCGCAACGCACTATGCGCTTTCTGTGAAGCTTCATAACTGATCTCAACGACCTGATCTGCCTCAGTAAATCGCCCGAGATAGGTAAATCCACTGGTATCATTTGATGAAATCAACTTAGCATTCCCATTTAACGCTACGATTCCCTTTGGATGCTGTATCGCTGCCCGAGCGCTTTTTCCTGTGATCATGCAAAAGTTCTTTTTCTCATCAATAAATAAACTGTCATAGTAATCAATAAAAGATTGAAACAGTGACGGATCACGCCAACACGCCTCATCTTCTCCACTGTTTTGCACACGCCAGCAAACCAGCATTTTTTCGTTCTTAGGCTGACCTTTATCGTTTAATTCTATGATTCCGGCATTCTCTAAATCTTTCAAAATGGTACCGTGTTTTACGTAAATAAGAATGGGGTTTAATTTTGGATGCGTGTATTGAGAAGATGCCCATTGTTCTAGTTGGCTAAGATATGCTTGATATTTTTTTTCATTATTCGGTGCCAGATAAGACAACTGATCACACAATGGGTGCGCACATACTCCACTCGTTCTTCCAGAAGAGCTTTCCGTCACTGGAATGATGATCTTAGGATCACTTTTGTCCACCAAACGAGAAGACACGTAATTTCCTTCCATATCCAGTGTAATCTCCAGATCAGCACGCGTAATCATATGAGATATCGGGGCTAAAGGTACCCCACCATTATTTGCTTTACCTACACGATTATGCCTTTCCAGTTCATCATATGTCTTAACCGCTTGTTGCAATAATCCCATTATTTCACCTCCTCAAACTCACCTAATCCACTAAAATTCTTTGTTTCATGTCCAAATGATTTCATATCCATCTCTCGAACGGTTTTCTGGAGAACACATTCTTCCGGTCGAGGAAATTCGATAACCCCCTTTTTCATCACAGGATTCCAAAAACGTACTGTCATTTTACCCTCGGTCTCTTTAGAATAAGCCTCATCAGCATACGTGATGCCGTGATACATCAAGCCAAATGACAGTTCCGCAAGATTATCATATGCTCCCTCTCCTTCTCCAAATTGGCAAGGCTCCACATAACCCTGACATTCACGTGCTCCCAGAAAAACATCTCGCCTACCGCCTTTTCGAATCATTTTTTTCGCGATCTCGTGATGCTTGTTCTCATTACGATCCTGTGCCAGTTCTGGACGATTTTCATTCCATTCAAAATGTGCACGCACCTGATAGCGGCATTCCTTCAAGTAAGTATAATAGGCCAGGTCGTTTCCGCCATAATACTTGATCGGTCGAATGCCCTTTACTTCGGTCTGGATTGGATTCATAATTCGCACAGCATCAATAATCCAAATCAAAGTAGGCTTCCAATACACTGACATCAGGATACCTTTAAGCGCTTCATAAGTTGGAATTTGATAGGTGGATTTTTCTCCCCCTATACGCGTGATCGGATCAGAGAATAGTCCATAGTCTCCTGACACTTCAAATTCCACAATGTTGGGATATACCGTATTTTTCATCATCACACCTCCAAAAAAATCAATTCATCTTTTTCATGTACGCCTAAATGATCATCATACGCCTCCTCAGATAAAACCAGAATTCCATTCACTTCTCGCAAATAATAACGCAGTTGTTGCAACTGATTATCATAAAGCGAAACAGTGTAATTTTTCGCCCGTTGTGACCAATCTTTTAAATAGGAGATCGTCAGCCATTTCTCATCCTCGAGCTCTCGAATCAAATCAACGCCTTCTCCAAACGGAACGACAACATCCACACCATTTTCATCAAACACCTGAAAGATACTTCCAGCCGTTTTAAAGGCTTGATTCAGAAAATATCTCCCCTCTATTTGCGCGGTGTGTTTTCTATTTGTCGCAAGTAGCGAAAACAGCGTGTTTCTTTCCTTCTGGATGATGTAATCCTGCTCATTCCCTTCCTCTGATATCATAGTATCATATAGTTTTCGATAATACCAGTTAATTGCATCATCCAATTCTAAATTTTCTTGAAATTTTTCAGGATCTTTAGCATATGCCTGCAGCAGCGCTAGGCTCGCTTCTTTTCCTCGCCGTATCTCCTTTAAACGTCCGAGATTTTCATCAGAGCAATTTACCACATACACCGGCGCCAATTCTTTGCTTTCGCCATTACGATTACAACGTCCTGCTGCTTGCACAATATTATCCATCCCGGCCAACAATCTCACCACGCAAGAAAAAGAAATATCTACCCCTGCTTCGATCACTTGTGTTGACACGCAGATTGTTTTTTGATTCCCAGATTCCAAGGATCTGTATATCTCATCCAAAGTTCTTCGCCGATGTTCGGTGCACATGGAAGCCGATAGATGAAAGATGTTGCCCTGAGTTTTTTTCATTGCCTCATACAAAAAAGCAGCTTCCATTTTTTTATTACATATTATAAGCATGCTGTCGTTATTCTCTAACAATGTTTCCAGCAACTCAGGTATCCGATCCATCTTTTTTGCACCCATATCGATGATCTTCGTGCGTTCAAATGCATTCCAGATCTTTGCTTGATATGGCACAACATCATTTATATGTGGCAGCATTGGATGCAGCGCACGTTCAAAACATGGTTGGGTAGCAGAACAAAGTAAAAACGTCGTTCCACATACTTCTGACAAGAAATTTATCGTCAAATTAAATAACGAGAGCATATGCATAGGAACAGTCTGAACTTCATCAATGACAATCACTGCATTTGCCAACGAATGAAAACGGCGAACATTACTCATTTTTCCCTTGAACATCGTATTAAGCAGCTGTACCATTGTCGTGATAATAACAGGTTTCTGCCAGTTTTCCATCGCCAGTTCGTTAAGATCCAGTTCATTGTATTCGCTGTTATTTTCTTTAATAACATTGGAATGATGTTCCAGTATCAAGTTATCGTCGCCAATATAGTCTCGAATAATCTTTGCATTCTGCTCAAGGATTGCTAACAGTGGTGTCACAAATATAATTCGATCTTTATTCCATTTTTCAGCATGTGCCAAAGCGTAACGCAACGCACTTAACGTTTTGCCCCCACCAGTTGGTACATTTAATCGATAGATACCACCTTTATTTGGGGCCATCTTACAACATTGATTAGAAATATCCATACGCGCTCGTTGCAGTTCAGTTTTTTGCCGAAAATCAGCCAGTTTAGTCTCCATATAATCCAGGCACTTTTTCCAAACACCTGATTTCACAGCGTCTATAGGTTCGAGATTTACTTCATCCATAAATTCAGCTGTATCTCGCCGATCCCCCTCAACAACAGAGGATAATATCAAGCGTGCCAAAAGCCCCACATAAAAACCTATTTCTTCACCATGGCTATCGTGGTTCTCTTTCGCCATATTTACAAGCATCCCGAATTTAGTTGAAATTTCTACGTTAGCTTGATCAAACAGCTCAGAAATTTCTTTTTTCCCTGCACACTCTTCCAAAAAATTCTGACAGCTTTCCGTATAAAATATTCCACGCTTTACTTGTCGATAATCAAAGCCTGATTCTCCATCGATGTTCACACAGTCAAACTGTCCATGATGCGCGCCAATCGCATACGCCAAAATTTCTGCCGTCAGGTCTTCTATGCGCTCCGTTTTTTCAGCATGAAATTGATTAAGCACAAATCGACAACCTGCAAACGTATGGTTCACCGACCCTCGCTTGCGTTCGTCTCCCTCTTCAAGATAAGACTGGAATTCATTTTTAAATTTTCCGAAGTCGTGGAGCAAGCCTGCCAAATATCCAGTTTTCCCAAGGGCAATTTTCTCTATGCATGCTTCTGCATATTCCGCTGCTCGTCTGCTATGATCTACCAATGTTTGCCGCTCTATGGTCCCATCTTCTAAAGTTCGTTTGTGTGCAAAGTACTTCATGATCAGCGCCTCCTTTGTAATTCTATTTTGAAGAATTTAGAAAATCATGTCAATAAAAAAGTCTGTCGATAACCATATAGTCACCAACAGACTCTATCTTGGAATCCACTTCCTACACTTCTTGTGCGGAAAGACACACAATATTATAACACATCTTACTAATCTGGATAGCAAAACATAAGAAATGCCATAAAAATTTTTCCTACAGCATGCTGCTCCCAACTTCCAACATGTATATTCAGAAAAAGCAGCCTCGATGTGAAGACTGCTTTTTGTTCAACATATTTATGCAAAGATTTCTTCTGTCGAGAGATAGCGCATGCCGGTATCTGGAAGCAGAACGACGATATTTTTGCCGGCATTTTCAGGCTGTTTTGCCGCTTCGAGCGCGCCGATGAGGGCGGCTGCTGAGGAGATGCCCATGAAGAGGCCTTCGCTGCGCGCTAGGGAGCCGACGATGGCAAGGGCGTCTTCCACCGAGTAAGCATAGCCGGAGCGCGCCACCTCGAGGCCAATCTCGGCCATGGCCTCATTAAAGAGCTTGCGATCCTCGCCGCGCTCGATGGCGGCCAGGTCGCAACCGATCATCTCGACGCCATACTTGTCGAGGACTCCGGCTTTTGCCAGGTCAACGGCAGCATTGAGTCCAGTCTGACCGCCGAGAGTAGGAAGCAGCGCGTCCGGATGCTCGCGGACGATGACCTTTTCCAAAAACTCGGGAGTGATGGGCTCAACGTAGGTGCGATCGGCCAGGCCAGGGTCGGTCATGATCGTCGCGGGATTGGAGTTGAGCAGTACGACCTCGTAGCCGTCCTCCTTGAGGACCTTACAGGCCTGAGCGCCAGAGTAGTCAAACTCGCAAGCCTGACCAATGACGATAGGACCGGAGCCGATGACGAGGATACGCTTGATATCGGTACGTTTAGGCATGAAAACCTCCTAGATAAACCGGCGAAGCTTGCAGGCCGCGCCGGTGAGCGTGCAGCTGATGCATCGAAGCGCCGCAGGTGCGGCCACACGGGCCTATGCCTGCGTATCCACCGTCGCGGAAGCATCCTCGGAATCAAAAACCCAACCGGCAAGGCGGTCCTTGGAAATATCGATGTCCAGATAATTGGCATCGCCATCCATCAGACGCGCGAAAGCCGTAAAGAGGTAATGCGCGTCGGTGGGACCAGGAGCTGCTTCGGGGTGGTACTGCACGGAGAAAGCCGGGCTGTCCAACAGCTGGATGCCCTCAGCCGTACCGTCATTAAGGTTGATATGTGTAAGGCGAATGCGTCCAAAACGCTCGTTTTGCACCACGGGCGCAATGCCGCGCTGCGCCCATACGCGCAGGTCGCCGTCGGCAGGATGCTCGGTCTCGCCACCAGAGAGCTCGGGAATAAGCTTGCCCAGGCTCGGGAACACAAGGCCGAAACCGTGATTTTGCGCCGTGATCTCCACACGATGCGAAATGAGGTTCATAACCGGCTGGTTTCCGCCGCGATGGCCAAACTTAAGCTTTTCCATCTGAGCACCGCAGGCAAGACTGATCATCTGATGGCCCAGGCAGATGCCGAACAGCGGCACCTTGCCAATGAGCTGCTGCACCTGCGCGTACGTCTCTTCCACGGCATCCGGGTCACCCGGGCCATTGGAAAGAAAGACGCCATCGGGATTCATTTCCAGCACATGGGAAGCCGGCGTATTCCATGGCACAACCGTAAGTTCGCAGCCAACGCGTACCAATCCCTCGAGAATGCCGCGCTTGATGCCGCAGTCGTAAACGACCACGCGATACTTGGCGGGCGCGGGGGCAGCATCGGCGAAGGCGTGGGCGGCAGGCAGGTCCGCGGCTGCATACGAATACTCATCTGCACAGCTCACGGTCTTGACCAGGTTCTCGCCCACCAGCGCAGGCGCCTCGGCGAGCTTTGCCGCAAGCTCCGTCAGGTCAAAGACCTCGGTCGAAATAATGCCCTGCTGAGCACCATGGTCACGCAGGTGGCGCACGAGTGCACGGGTGTCGATACCCTCTACGGCCACGATGTCGTTGTCTTTAAGGTATTCGGGCAGGCTTATGGAGCTACGCCAATTGGAAGGGGTGTGGCACATATCGTGCACGATCATGCCGCGAAGAGCGGGAGTTGCGGCACCGCGCTCGGTTGAGCCGGGATACGCACTTTGCACGTCATCCGGATCGATGCCATAGTTGCCAATCTGAGGGTATGTCATGGTGACGATCTGACCTGCATACGAGGGATCGGTCAGAACTTCGAAGTATCCCTCGAGCGAAGTGTTAAAACATACTTCGCCACATGCCGTACCTGCAGCTCCGCAGGCGCGGCCGTAAAAGACCGTTCCATCTGCGAGCATGAGGATCGCGGCGTTTGCGCACCCTTTGCTGGTGCGGGACATGATTCGCTGGGCCAAATCGCTTGGCGCAGCCTTGGCAGACATGATGCCCGCCGAAAGGTTCGTGCCCATGTTCTCTCCTTTTCGGTCTCTCGGTACCGGCTTAAAGGTCATTTAGGCCTGGAGGTATTTTAGTCATCTAAGGCGACTGTGGCACGACAATTTAAAAAAGTACGCCAACAGACACATATCGACACATTAAGTAAACGGTCTTGTACGTCTGTTGGCGCGATACTCCCCTATTCGGAAGGCTGCGGTAAGACGTCGGAAGGCTTCTTCTCGGCAGCGCCGCCGCGAAAGATTTCGCGGCCATGCAGCATGTGTTCCATCTGGCGCTCAACGGCCTCTTCATCGATTTGAGACTGCTTGACCTGCGTGTCATCGGTGAGCGAGGACACGGAGTTCACCTGGGTTTGAATCTTATCGGTAAGCTTGTCGTTCATGCCGATGATCTTGAGGTTCCAATCGATATACGTCGTGTTGGCAGATTTCTCCTTGGTCCACACAAACGTAAGCATCGCGCGGCGGGTACCCGTTGCAGGCACAAAGCCAAACAGCTGATCATGGGCAAAGTTGCCCTTATCGTCTGTAAGGGCGTACACCTTGTACACCACGCGGTTGATCTTCTCGTTAAGCAAGGCGTTGGTGGAGAGAGCCGATGCCTGAATCTGGGAGTTTGAAAGCAGCTCCAGCTCATTTTTTGACTGAGTGTCCACCACCGAGACCTCGACGACGCCCGTGCGCTCGTCCGCCTCGTCTACCGTAAACTGCTCCGGAAACTGCGTGAATCCGTTGCCCCACTCCACGCCGGACTGCATGGCATTGGTCACGGTTTCATAGTCCGCGCACTCCGAGAGGTTTGCCGTATTCAAACGGCGACTCACGCCGTAGACAATCTGCATACCAACCACAAACAGCAAGACACCGACGATGCACAAGATCGCCGTGCGCGAGATTGCCTCGCCCGCCTTGGATCCAGAAGGGTCCTGCTCGGACAGGGGGTCTACTTTGGCACGACGAGCGCGACGCAGGTTAAGACCCACCTGAACGTCTTCACGTCTTGCCTCATCGTCAGCCTTAGCCGCATCGCCACCGCGCACGCGGCGATGCGCCAGCAGCGGGTCGATAACGCCCGAATCGTCGAGCTCAGAAAAGAGCTCTTGTGCCTCATCTTCTGTTAAGGGTGCGTTCTTAGCCATCAATGTCCTCGGGTATTACTCGGTGCGCGCCGCGCGCACGCCTTCGAACTGCATTCGATAGTAGCGAGCATACGTGCCGCCGCGAGCGAGAAGCTCCTCATGTGTACCACGCTCCACGACCTGCCCACGTTCCACCGTGGCTATCTCATCGGCATCCTTAATGGTGGACAGACGATGCGCGATGATGATCGTGGTGCGATTGGCTGCCAAGCGCTCGAGCGACTCCTGGACAGCCTCCTCGCTCTCGTTATCAAGGGCACTCGTCGCCTCATCTAAAATAAGGATGGCGGGGTTTTTGAGAAACACACGCGCAATAGCGATACGCTGCTTCTGGCCTCCCGAAAGACGGCTGCCGCGCTCGCCTACCACCGTGTCAAACCCCTCGGGCAAGCTCTCGATAAACTCGAGGATGTTCGCCTGCTGGGCAGCGGCGGCGATATCCTCATCGCTCGCGTCGGGACGGCCATAGGAGATGTTGTCGCGAATAGTGCCGTCAAACAGATACACGTCCTGCTGCACGATGCCAATGGCGCGGCGCAGACTCTCCTGCGTCACATCGCGCACGTCCTGTCCATCGATGGTGATGGAACCGGATTGTACGTCGTAAAAACGCGGCAGCAGCGAGCACGTGGTTGACTTGCCACCGCCAGAAGGTCCAACGAGCGCGATGGTTTCGCCCGGTTTGATGGAGAGATTCATGTGATCGATAACGGGGCGAACTCGATTTTGCCCATCGTCACCCAGTTCGCAGTCGTCGTAGCTAAAGCACACATCGCGATACTCGATGGTGCCCTCTTCCACGCGCAGCTCTGTCGCGCCGGGCTTGTCCTGCACGTCGGGTGCCGTCTGAAGCACCTCGTCCATGCGCTTGAATCCGGCAAGGGCTTTCTGGAACATCTCGGTCGAATTGACAAGCGTCTCGATGGGCGTGCAGAACAAGGAGATATAGAGGGCAAAGGTTGCCATGTCAACGGGGCTCAGCTCGCCTTGGGCCACCAGCCAGCCGCCCAAAACGATCACAACGAAGTACAGCACGCCGCTCATAAGCCCGTAGGTAGCCGTATACGTTCCCATAGCATGGTACTGATTGACCTTAGAATCTAGGTAGCGGTCGTTGGCATGACGGAATTTGGCGCGCTCGGTGCGCTCATTTGCAAACGACTTAACCACGCGAATACCCGAGAGCGAATCCTGCAACTGCGAATTCACCTCAGAGATCTTCTTTCGATTATCACTAAAGACAGCCTTCATGTTGAGATTCTGGCGCACCATAACCACCACGAGAACGGCAGTCACCACAGCCATCGCGCCCGAAAGAGCAGGGCTGATGGTAAACAAAATCACAAACGCACCAATGACCTCGACACCGCAGATAATGAGCCACTCAGGCAGGTGATGAGCGCCCTCGCAGATATCAAACAAGTCGTTGACCACACGACTCATCATGTCTCCAGAGCTATGGCTGTCAAAATAGGCAAAGCTAAAGCGCTCATACTGATCGAATAGATCCTCGCGCATCTTGGATTCCATGCGCGCACCCATCACATGGCCTTGAGCCGAGACAAAATAGCGGCAACCACAGCGCACGGCGTACATGACAACAAGGCCGATGGCGATAAGGCAAAGTGACTGCATGATGGCGGCCTGTCCCTGCGTAAAGAGGCCTCCCGTCAGGCTGCGCAGGATAATCGGAAACGCCAGGTCGATGCCCGCGAGTACGAGCGCGCAGATGGTGTCTGCAATAAACAGGTGCATCTGCGGTTTGTAGTAGCCCAGAAAACGGCCAAACATACTATTTTTAGCCACGAATGGCTCCTTCCTATACAACATGCGGCGCCCGCCCTTCAAAACGGTACCGAGACGCCGAAAAGTCACGCACAATCGTCAACTTTTGCCTACAAAGAGGAAAAAACGAACGATTCTGCGTGACTTTTAAAAATCAATCGCACATCGATGGCTTCGATTGATTCCGGATCGTCAAAACGCGCAGGCCGCGCACCTACTGTTCCACTGCAACATCGGCGTCGGAGGCAAGACGGTGCGCAATCGCATCGCAAGCAAGAGCACCCACAACGGTCTTGGCATCCTCAATCTTGCCATCCAAGACAGCGTCAATGAGCTCGGACAAGGGAACGAGGTCCACGTTGAGGAACTCGTCCTCGTCAGGACAAGCCTCATCAAGCTCAAGATGCGTCGCCATGTAGATGCGAATCAGCTCGTCTGCAAAACCGGCAGACGAGGCAATCGTCGTGAGATAACGCATGCGGCCGGCGACAAAGCCAGTCTCCTCGCGCAATTCACGCTTGGCGCACTCAAGTGGGTCCTCACCCGGATCGAGCTTGCCAGCGGGAATCTCGACCGTCACGCGATCGAGGGCCGTTCGATACTGGCGAACGAGCGCGATCTTGCCCGAATCGGTAAGAGCGACAACGGCGGCAGCCCCTGGATGGCGCACGATATCACGACTGGTCCGGCGCCCATTGGGGAGCTCGACCTCCAGACGGTTCACATCGATGATACGGCCGTGCCACGCGCATTCCTCAGAAAGAATATGCTCGTGCAGGGCGGCGTCGCGGGGGTCGTCATCGCCCAAAACAAGCAACTCCTCCTCAGGCTCCATCTCATCGACGATCGTCGCGTTATTCGAAATCTCTTCTGCCATCGTATGCGTTTGCCCTCCCTGGCTGGTTATGCGTCCCATGCGCTGCGACCCTTAAGGGCGCGCAGGCCGATGTCATGACGAAGGGTCTTCCCCTCAAAATCGATCTTCTCGCAGGCAGCATACGCTAGGTTACGTGCATCCTCAAACGTAGCCCCCAGCGCGGTGACGTCGATCACGCGACCGCCGTTGGTAAGAATCTGACCATCCTGCTCGCGCGTACCGGCATGATAGACGGTGACACCATCCAGAGCCTCTGCATCCTCGATGCCCGTGATGACCTTACCCTTCTCGTACGATCCGGGGTAGCCGGCAGAGGTGAGCACAACCGAGACAGCCCAGTCGTCGCACCAAGAAAGCTCAACCTCATCCAAGCGCTGCTCGGCGCAGGCAAGCATCACATCGACCAGATCGTTTTGCAGACGGGGCAAAATAACCTGCGTCTCGGGATCGCCAAAGCGTGCGTTGAACTCCAAGACCTTGGGGCCAGCAGGGGTAAGCATAAAACCGCCATACAGGCAGCCACGGTAATCGATACCCTCGCGATGAAGCTGCTCGACGGTCTGATGCATGATGGCAACCATGGTCTCATGCTCCTCGGGCGTCACGATGGGCACCGGGCTGTACACGCCCATGCCGCCCGTATTGGGACCGAGGTCGCCTTCAAGAGCACGCTTGTGATCTTGAGAAGTGGCCATGGGGCGCACCGTGATGCCATCGGTGAATGCCAGCAGCGAGCACTCGGGGCCGGTGAGCATCTCCTCGACAACCACCGTGTTGCCAGCATCGCCAAAGGCACCGGAGAAGCACTCATGCACGGCATCGAGAGCTTGCTCGAGTTCGGTGGCAACGATAACGCCCTTGCCCGCAGCAAGGCCATCAGCCTTAACCACCAGCGGAGCGCCCTGAGCGTTCACGTAGTCGAGGGCCGACTGCTCATCGGTAAAAGAGCCATAGGCGGCGGTGGGAACACCGGCGCGCTCCATCAGCTGCTTGGAAAAAAGCTTGGAACCCTCCATCTGCGCACCCTCGGCGCCCGGGCCAAAGCACGGAATGCCCGCGTCGCGCACGGCATCGGCCACGCCCACAACAAGCGGAGCCTCGGGACCGATGACAACCATGCCGCAGCCATGGTCTTTGGCAAACGCCGCGACGGCGGTGGGGTCGTTCTCGTCGAGAGAGATATTCTCGCCCTCCTGAGA
>OLOV01002103.1_pt1 | contig 14040 bp, 18 predicted proteins | sample 1672931 | NCBI WGS metagenome assembly OLOV01 (sample SAMEA3136738, study PRJEB25190) | human gut metagenome | biome: human gut; feature: human-associated habitat; material: faeces | place: Austria | collected 2013
ATGAACATGAAGCACTTAGAGACGGCTTTGGAAGACGCCTCTATTGCCGGCTGACTTCACTCAGCCGGAGCCTGCAAACAATTTTGCGCATAAATCTTGACGGCACCAAAAAGCGGACGGAAAGGACGGCGCACAGCGCCGTGAGGCCGAGCATCACGCACATCGGCGTCAGGCCGCTTCCCGCACCAACGCCGAGAAAGGCGTTTTTCATCATCGTGATCCCCTGCGTCAGCGGGAAGAAGCTGACGATCTTCTGCATCACGGGCGGCATGACCTCGACCGGCAGCGTCGTGCCGGAAAAGATGAGCATCGGGAAATAGAGGATCGACGCGATGACGCTGGCCTGCTTGATATCCTTTGCCACGCCGCCCACCAGCATACCGATGGACAGGGTCGAGAGCATGGCGAGCGCCCAGCTTCCGAGGAAAGCCGGAAGCGAGCCGCGCAGCCGCACGCCCCACAAAAGCGCCGCCGCGGCCAACGTTGCCAGAGACACGATACAGTAAACGATATACATGGACAGCTCGACGCCCAGAACAAATACCGGGCTGACCGGCGTGACGCGGAAGCGCTTGAGAATCTTCATCTCCCGCAGACCGGATACCGCCTGCGGCAGACCCATCAGGCCGCCCGCGCAGATGGCGATCGCAGCGGCCGCACCGAAGGTCTGCTCCAGAAATGTATAGTCTGCGCCGTCATAGGCGGGCTCTGCACCGTATATGATGCCGAGAATGATGAAGATCACGAGCGGCATGATGACAGCGAATATAGGCATGTTCATATCCCGCACGCTGAGCTTGAGCTCCGTTTTCAGAAAAGTAAAATAGCGCTTCATTCGTCCGCCTCCTCATCCGAAAGCTGCAAATACACATCCTCAAAGCGGCTGCAGCCGCACTGTATTTTCGCCTGTTCCACGGTGCCCCGGAAAACGGGAACGCCCTTTTTCAGAATGCATATCTCGTCGCACAGCGCCTCGACCTCGTCCATGAAGTGCGACGTCAGAAAGATGGTCAGTCCGCGCGCCTTGAGCGCCTCAAGCGTTTTCCAGACGTCGCGGCGCGCCTTCGCGTCAAGCCCGGTAGTCAGCTCGTCAAGAAACACAAGCTCCGGCTGCCCTATCAGCGCCAGCACAATGAAAAGCCGCTGCCTTTCGCCGCCGGACAGACTTTTTACCGCCGTTCCGGCCTTATCCACGATGCCGAACTGCCCGCACAGCGTGCGCCAATCGGCGGGGGCGCGGTAAAGACTTGCGGTCTCCTCGCAAAGCTCTGAAACCTTGATCTCTCTGTGATAGTCGCCCTCCTGAAACTGCACGCCGATGCGCTCAAAAAGCGCGCGGCGACGCTTTGCCGTGTCCTGCCCCAGCAGGCGCACCGTTCCCGCATCTGCCCGCTTCGTGCCGAGCATACACTCAATGGTCGTGCTCTTCCCCGCGCCGTTTGCGCCCAGCAGACCGAACACCGTGCCGCTTTGCACCGTGAAGCCCAAGTGATCGACCACGGTTTTACCGCCATAGGCTTTAGTAAGCCCTTCGACAAAAATGGCCTCGCTCATTCCGCGGCCCTCCTCACGGCGCGAAGCTCGATATACCCGCGCCCGCCGCGCGGCTCAAGCTGGATGCGTGGGTTCTCGTCATCCCGGCGGTATCCGATGTTCGCCGGGTCGTACATGTCCATTGCGTGCTGCACGGCGCGTATGGCCTCGCAGTAATCCTCCTCGCGGAAGGACTGGCCCTGAAACATCAGATACTCCGCCTCCGGCAGGTGAATGGTGTCAAAACCCTCCGGAATGACGCCGATGTAGTCCGGCTCGACCTCCACGCCCTGCACATAGGTGGAGGTGCCGGGCTTCTTGTACCGCGGCGGCAGCCACATGGAAACAGGCTCGCCGCAGAGGGAACGCATGCTCATAAGCATGCCCCACACGTCGCAGCTCACCTCCTCGCAGTATGGGAAGTAATCCTCCGCGTGCGTGCCGCGCTTGATGATGCACAGGCGCTCCGGCTTGCGGACGACCTGTATGAAAACCGGTTGAATGTTGGTCACGTCGATGTTCTCCTTTCTCAGTTCGCGGTATTTTGCGCCATAAGGAATGAAGAACGTGACGGGCACGGGGCGCTTCATATAGTCGCTGGGGTTCAGGCCGAACTCCCGGTTGAATGCCCGCGTGAAGGTGTCCACGTTGGCAAAGCCCGCGTCAAGCGCAGCGTCGATGACCTTCACCGCTCCGCCGCGAAGCCGCTTCGCCGCCTCGGTCAGACGGCATTTGCGGATGTACTCCGCCGGCGTCAGGCCGAGATAGCTGCGAAACAGCCTGTAGGAATACCACGGGGAAAACAGCGACGCGCGCGCAAGATCCGAAAGGCTGATCTCCTCCGCGCCATTTCGCTCAATATAGTCCTGCATCCGCTGGACGGCCAGCACCTGCTCCTTCATGTGCTTCATCTCCTTACGTGCGGTATTCTACCGCGCCGGGCGAAAACACGCTCGACGTTTTTTGCCCTTTGCACCCCGCAGGGCAGTATAGCAGCAGAGACAGGGAAAGAACTCCCTGTCTCTGTTGTCTCTGTTTTTCGTTAGCCGTGATAATCGCCCGTCGCGGAATCGACCGCGACGTATGGGACGAGCTTGCCGTCTATCTTCACATAGACCTGATATATCCCGTCGCCCAGATCCTCATAATACTCCGGTGTGACGCCGTAGTTTTCAAGCAGGCTTTTCTCGAATTCGACCTTCCACGGCTCAACATCGGAGGCTGGGGCCTCAACCGGCGCGGCGCTTTCGACCGCGGGCGCTTCCGTGACCACAGGCGGAGTCTGCGTCTGCTCCACCGGCGGCGTTGCCTGCTGGGTGGGGGAGGGCAGGGGAGTTGGCGCATCGCCGGCCTGCTTCCCGCAGGCCGCAAGCGCGAAAAGCATCGCCGCCGAAAGAAGCGCGGCGGCCGCGCGGCTGTATCTCACAGAAAAATCATGCTGCTTAGAGTTGGTTTTATTCATCATAATAATGTCTCTCCTTTTAAAAGAGACGCAGAGGAAATACTGCGCGGTAAGTCTCTGCGTCTATGCGCGTCTGGTGTGTGTCTGGTTACTTCAAGCTTCCCTCGCCGCCCATCAGGGCGGTCATTTCCTCAATGCGTTCCAGGGGGAAGGGCGGCTCACACAGGGGCTTCATGGCGATGCTCATGAGCTTCATGGGATTGTCGTCCGCCGCCACGCGGTTGGAGCTCAGCGCGCCGCAGCGCTTGCAGCGGTGTATGACGGCCCACTCGCCGCCCCTGCGCACCCAGACCGATATCGGCTCCATGATGCCGCCGCAGTCGCTCTCCCTGTCGCCCGGCTCTATGTCAACATGCAGGCTGGACAGGCAGTTGGGGCAGTGGTTGCGATGGCCGCTGCCCGCGTTCTCCGGGGTGCACAGCCGGCCGCAGACCTTGCAGGTGAACGTGTCATTGCATGCGTGAGTTTTATAGTAACCCTTTTCAAATGTTTTGCGTTTGTTTTCGCGGTTCATTGTTTATCCTCCTGAAGATGTGTTCCGCGGCTTCGGGAGGAATGGCGTGTGAATGGATTTGCCAGACCTCCCGGTCAGGCCACACGCTCCGGTGATAAAACGATAAGCTTCAAAAAGTTCTCCTTAAATCTGTTTCGTTAAATTTGAATTTGTTTGTGCGTCAGATCTGTTTTTGCTTCATGCTGTAGATGCTTTCCTGCAAATGCCGCAGGAAGCGCCCGGCGTGCGCGCCGTCCATCTGCGTGTGGTGGAACTGGAACGACAGCTTCAATGTCGTCCTGAACAGCCCGCCGTTATATTTGCCCCAGATGATGAACGGATTGTTGAAAATGCCGCTGTACATGCCCACCGCGCCGTCGATTTCCGTGTCCACGATGGCGGAGGTGCCGATGACCATGCTCTCTGTCAAATCGTGGTTTTCACAGCGTTCCGCAGTCTCGCGCGTCAGGCGCAGATAATCGGCGCTGAATCGCTCAAGGCTGTTAAAAAACGGCACGTCGCAGGAGCTGACCTCGCCGCGGCGGTTCTTCACGATGGTGTTGACCGCGATGCTGTCGTATTGCAGAAGCTCCTGCCCGACGGGAAGCGTGTAGAATTCCTTTATCCCGCTTGCCGCCCGGCCGATGCAGTAGCACATCAGCATGTTGAATTTCAGGCCGCGCCTGCGGCTCAGGCGGACGAGCGGCGTTACGTCCAGCGTCTTGAAAAACGTCACCGTCGGGTTCGGCGCATTCATCCACAGCTCGAAGGCCGCCGCGCGTGTCGTGGCCTTCGGGTCTATACTGACTGGCTTCATGCCTCCTGCCCTCCGTTACAGCGCCGCAAGTGCGGCGATATCCCCGGCCTGTATGGCGGGAAGCGCGCGTTTGAGCCGGTCCTCATCCCAATCCCACCAGCGCAGGGCTTCGAGCTTTTCAACAGTCGCGTCGTCAAAGCGGCGGCGGATGGGCTTTGCCGGAACGCCGCCCACGATGGTGTATGGCGGCACGTTCTTCGTCACTACTGCCCGCGTGCCGATCACGGCCCCGTCGCCGATTTTGACGCCCGGCATGATGACGGCTTCATAGCCTATCCACACGTCATTCCCGATGACGGTATCCCCCTTGTTGTCCCATGCGTCGCATATGTCCTTCACGTCAAGACCCCACTCGTCAAAGAATATGGGGAAGGTGTAGTTCGCCAGCGACTGCATCGAATGGTTTCCGCTTGTGAACATGAACTTCGCGCCGCAGGCGATGGAGCAGAACCTGCCGATCACCAGCCTGTCGCCGTTGATGGGATAGTGATAGAGGACGTTGTTCTTCTCAAAATCCCGCGGGTCGCGCACGAAGTCGTTGTATATTGTGTACTCGCCGACCTCGATGTTCGGCCCGGTGATGACGTCTTTTAGATAAACCGTCTGCCCGTCATGCGGACGGGGATAAACTCTGCTTCGCATTTTCATTCTCCTTGTAATTAGCCTCAGCGGCTGTGCAGAACAGATGCAGGCCCAGCGCCGCGTTGAAGCCCGTCGCGGCAAACACGCTGAAGCGCTCGGCCACGCCGAAGTATGCAGCGGGCACAAGCTGTATGCCCAGCGCGCCGGTAAGCATCATCCCCAGCGCGACACCGGCGCATATCCCGTATGAGCGACAGCGCCTGTCCTTTGCCCCGGCGGCAATGATGACCGACAGCGAGATTATCGACAGCGGCACGACCGCCGCAGTATAGGACAGCAGACTGACGACGCCCAGCAGCCCCAGCTTTTGAGTCAATGTTCTTTTCATTATTCTTACCCTCGGTTGACAAGGACACACACGGTTTTGACGGGCAGAAAGTACGCCCATACATCCTCAAAGACCTTGCCAATACACAAAGTATTCCCTGCGGCCTTTTCGTCGTCTGGCCGCCTTTCTGCCTCGGCAAAACTGCTTGCACCTGACAGCCCAATGTTATCCCTTCGCGTGTACCGTGCGGAAGAAGAGACACACGTGCCGCCGCAGCTTTTCAAGGCATTCCTCCTCTCTCTCCGGCTGGCGGTCACATATCCCGATGAGCGACAGCACGGGGGCGACGTACATCATCGCAAGCACCTCCGGATCCGCCGCGCGTATCTCGCCCGCGGCGATAAACGAGCGGAAGATACCGGCGTGATACGCGACCACGCGATCCACATACCGCTTGGAGTACAGCGCCGCAAGCTCCGGCGAACGGAACTGCTCGATGGTCATCATGCGCCGGAAGCGGCTTATAGACTCGTTGTGAAGCGAGTACTCGAATATCTGGCGCACCTTCTCAAAAAGAAAGTCCTCGGTTATCCCCGTGAAAACGGGGATGTCCTGCGCCGAATCCTGCACGTGGATGTCTATCTTGTCCGTGTCCGCCTCATACCGCGCCGCGGTGGATTCGACTATCGCGTCGAATATGGCCTGCTTGCCCGGAAAATGGTTGTACAGCGACGGGGCCCTGATGCCCGCCGCCCTCTCCAGAAGCGACCCCTTTGCGCCCATCGTGAAGGCGATGTCGCTGCTGCGGATGGAAAGAAGCCGCATTCCGGGCGTCAGATTCAGAAAGGCCAGCATTTCCCCCGTCAGCCGGACTGCACCGCCCTCGGATATTTCGACCCAGCAATAGGCGCGCCCCTTATAGGGAATGAAGCGCCCGGCCGGGGCCGCGTAGTTCAGCAGCTCCGGCGTCTCGGTCAGAATGTGCCCCAGCTTCGACGGCAGCAGAAGCCCCCGCCGCGTCACGCAGAAGCCGCCCGTGCTCCTGCTTCCGGTGAAAAGATACACCCGCCCTTCCGCAGCGATGGAGTATTCCTCCACGGCCTGCGGCGGAAGCTGCACAAGGCCGTCGCGGCCTATTACGGATACTCCGAAGATAAATTTCCCGCCTCTGTTCATCTGCGGCATATGCGTTTCCTCCTTACGGCGCGGCCGGTTTCAGCCGGTCATCCTTGCAAGCTCCATCGTCACGATCTTTGCCATCGCGCCGCCGGACATGATGTAGAACCATATCTCGCGTGTCCGCTGCGTTTTTGCGATGGGCGTGGCGACGGCGGCAATGATTATCAGCGCCGCGCCTATGCAGCCGGCGACGGTCGGCACGCTGACCAGCGGGAACAGCCCCGGCGCACAACTTCCGTCAATTGCGTGCTGTATGGTCTTGTCCAGCCCGTCCCGCGCCGCCGCGAAGCAGCACACCGCAAGGCCAAAGACCAGCAGCACGGCGCTTCTGCGCCCCCAGAACGTGATATGCGCGCGGCTGCAGACCGAATACCCGATAAACCCCAGCAGGGCCAGTATCATCAGCGTTGTGACTGTCGTCACGGCGTTCCCGAAATAAAGCTTCATAATGATCTTCTTCTCCTTCCCGGCGCGCTTCATGTCGCCGTTCCGCCTTTTCGATACCCGGCTTCTATCTTCGCAATGAACCGGTCGATGTGCGCGTCCAGCATGGAGGAAACGCCGCTCTTTTCCTCCGCGGCGTCATACACGCTGTAAAGCAGGTACATCGGCCCGTAGAACTCCAGCGCAAGCTGCATCGCCGTATCATCGGAGTCCGTCAGCTTCCGGAAGATCGCCGCCATGTACTCCACCGGCCCCGCGGCAAGATAGTTCTGGTACAGCCGCGCAAGCTCCGGCGCGCGGTACTGCTCCAGCGTCAGCATTTTGCGGAAGTTCGCGGGAAACGTCTCCCGCGTCCAGTGGTAGAACTGCGCCGCGCTGTATGCGCGTATCTTCTCCGCGGGAATGCGCAGATAGGCCTCAGCAAAGCCGTCCGGCTCTGCCTCCGGCATTTCGTATTCGCGCGCACGCTCACGGTCCATCTCGTTCATCCGCTCTACTATGCGGTCAAGTATCTCCTGCTTGCTGGCGTAGTGCTTGTACAGCGCGGCCTTGGTGATGCCGAGCTGCTTGGCGATGTCGCTCATAGACGTGCCAAGATATCCGCACCGGGCAAACAGCTCCAGCGCGGCGTCCAGTATACGCTCCTTCGTGTCTCCGGCCATGTCTTTGTCCTCCTTTTACAGCAGTAACCGTTCGGCAACTTGTATTATAGTTACCAAACGGTTACTTGCCAAGAGATATATAAAATTTTTGCGGCTGTCAGTCTTTGATGCTTCTGATCTTCGTCAGGTCGCCGCTGCACAGCGCCTCCATGTTGCGGAATATTTTGTCCGCGTCCCAATCCCACCATTTCAGTGCCAGCAGGTACGCGGTAAGCTCCTCGTCGAAGCGCTGCCGGATCACCCGGCATGGGTTCCCGCCCGCGACGCAATAGGGCGGCACGTCCTTCGCCACGACGGAGTTTGCGCCGATGATCGCGCCGTTGCCGATGTGCACGCCCGGCATCACTGTCACATTCTGCCCGATCCACACATCGTTTCCGACGACGGTATCTCCCTTCAGCGGAAGATCCTCCAGCGCCGGGGTGAACTGCTCCCATCCGCCGCCCATTATGTTGAACGGATAGGTCGTGGGGCTGTTCATCCTGTGATTCGCGCCGTTCATGACGAATTCTACGCCCCTTGCTATCGCGCAGAATTTCCCGATGATAAGCCTGTCGCCCAGAAACTCGTAATGATGCGTGACGTGCTCTTCAAACCTTTCTGCGCCGTCCACGTCGTCGTAATAGCTGTAGTCGCCGGCGATTATGTTTGGCCGGGTAATGACGTTTTTGATATATACGATCTGCCTGATGCTTTCATTGGGGTATATGCTGTTCGGATCCGGACCTGTCATGTGTCAAAATCACCTCCGTAAGATTACGTTTTATAGACAAAGAATAGCCTTTCTGCTACATCGCGGATGCAAAGAATACGACCAAGCCCAGCTCTTTTGCGAGTTCTTGCTCTTGTTTTGCTGCACGGCTTCTGCGATTCAGTCTCACAGCGCGACGGGGATCTTTTGCGTGAATTCAGAGTACTCATAGCCCTCCATGGAGAAGCTGTCGCGCGTGAATTTATAAAAATCGTCCACATCCGGGTCGATGTGAAGTACAGGGGCGCGCTTCGGCTCGTTTGCGATGATCTCCTCTATCGCGGGCACGTGCCTGTCATATATGTGCGCATCCGCGATAACGTGCACGAATTCGCCCGCCTCAAGCCTGGACACCTGCGCCAGCATCATCGTCAGCACTGCATACTGCACGACGTTCCAGTTGTTCGCTGCCAGCATGTCCTGTGAGCGCTGGTTGAGTATCGCGTTGAGGCGCCTGCCGGTCACGTTGAAGGTCATCGAGTACGCGCAGGGGTAAAGCGCCATCTCGCTCAGATCTGCAAAGGTGTAGATATTCGTCATTATGCGCCGCGAGGCGGGGTTGTGCTTGAGATCCCACAGCACCTTGTCTACCTGATCCATATCTCCCTCGGGATAGTGGTGCTTCACGCCGAGCTGATAGCCGTATGCCTTGCCGATGGAGCCGTTCTCGTCCGCCCATGCATCCCACACGCGCGTGCGCAGGTCGTGCACGTTGTTGCTCTTCGCCTGCCATATCCACAAAAGCTCGTCTATCGCGGACTTCCAGTATGTGCGCCGGATAGTGAGGATTGGGAACTCTTCGCTCAGGTCGTACCGGTTCACAATGCCGAATTTCTTTATCGTGTGCGCCGGTGCGCCGTCCTCCCACCGGGGACGCACCTCACTATCGGTGTCCCATGTGCCGCTTGAGAGAATGTCGCGGCAGTTTTGGATGAATATCTCGTCGGCCTTGCTCATGTGCGCGCTCCTTTTCGTTTTTCACCATTATACATGCACGCGCCGCGCGCGTCAAATGCAAAAGCCGCATCGTCCGACGCGGCTTTGACCGTTCATTCCCCGTATATTCTTGCCACGCGCGGCGACAGCGCGCTTGTCAGCCCGCAGCCCTCGTCGCTGCCGATGAGCGCGGCGACCTCCTGCGACGGCAGGAAGTTGCCCTGCCCGTCATGGCCGAAGAACGTCACCTCATCGCCGGGGACGCAGTCGATCCCCGTCACGTCGGCAAAGCACTGATCCATGCAGCACGCCAGCAGCGCGCAGCGCTTCCCGCCGATGAGCACGTCCGCGTGTACCCGGCACAGCGCCTCGTTCAGCCCGTCGCCGTAGCCCACACCCACTGTCGCAATCTTTGCGTCGTGTGCGAGCCTGTACGCGCCGCCGTAGCCGAGACTGTCGCCCGCGCGGCGCTGCTTCACCGCCGTGATGTAGCTGCGCCAGGTCACGGCCTCTTCTATCCCGTGGCTCACGCCGTCAGGGCTGTCCATATACAGCGCGCGCCCGATGCGCACCGCGTCCAGCGCGTACTCGGGGTACTGCTCATAGGAGGCGGAGCTGCATATGTGCCGCAGGAGCCCTGTAAAGCCCGTCTGCGCAAGCTGCGCCGTGCCCTGCATGAAGCATGCGTACTGCGCGCGCGAGGCGGCCTCGTTATCCGTGTCGGCGAAGTGCGAAAATATGCCCACGGCATCGATGTGCCCCGCGCGGCGCAGCGCCTCCGCCAGCGCGGCCAGTTCATCCCCCGGCTCCGCCCCTATGCGGTGCAGCCCGGTGTCTATCTTCACATGCACGCGCGCCCGCCGCCCGGCCTGCGCCGCGGCCGCGTCGAGCGCCGATACGAATTCCGCGGACCCGGCCGCAAGCTCCAGCCCCGCCGCAACTGCCGCAGGAAGCTGGAAGGGTAGGGCACTGCCGAGCACGAGGATGTCCTTTTCAAAGCCTTGCTGCCTGAGTGCAAGCCCCTCGGACACGTGCGCCACCGCGACGCGCCGCACGGCGTCGAACTCCGTAGCCGCCGCGGCCATGCGCCCCAGCCCCAGCCCGTATGCGTCATCCTTCAAAACAGGGATGAGCTGCACGCCCGCCGGGAGGGAGGCAAGCAGAGTATTCATATTTTTTCTGAATACATTCATATCAATATGCAGATACGAGTTATTCATAATATTCATTGCATTTTGCATAATACATACCGCCGATCTGATGTCGAATCATATTATAACCGCCCGAAGGCCGCCGTGCAAGCTATATTTTTCTCGTTTGTACAAATCGTACAGTTGCGACGAAAAAACCGGCCATAAAAATTCACACATTTGGTATTGACATTGCATATTTATTCGTGCTATACTGCATACCGTCGAAAGACATTTGAATAAAAAGCGAATAGAGGAGAAAATATGAAAAAGCTTATTACTATGATACTCGCACTTGCGATGGTTTTCGCACTGTGCGCATGCGGCTCCGCCAAGACTACTGACAGCGACGAGCTTATCCTCGGCACCTCTGCTGACTATGCTCCTTTTGAGTTCATGTATCCCGATGAGAGCGGCAGCATGACCTACGGCGGCATCGACGTTTTTGCCGCGGAGTACATTGCCGAGAGCATGGGCAAGACCCTCAAGGTCGAGAACATGTCCTTTGACTATCTGCTTGCTTCTCTCCAGAAGGGCGACTACGACATGGTCATGGCCGCGATGGAGCCGACCGAAGAGCGTCTCAATTCCGCTGACTTCTCCGACCCCTACTACACCGACTACCCCGCAATGATCCTTGTCAAGGCTGAGAACGCCGACCAGTACAAGACCCTCGCCGACTTCGACGGCAAGAGCGTCGCGGCGCAGACTGCCACCACCAAGGAAGCCATCGTCACCGACAGCATGCCCGGCGCGAACCTTGTCTCTCTCCAGAACGTCAACGATATAATCAACCAGCTCGTCAACGATAAGATCGACGCTGCTGTTCTCGACGGCAGTGTTGCCCTCCAGTACGAGAAGTCCAATCCCGACCTGAAGGTCGCATCCGCTTCCGATGAGCTCGGCGCGGCTGAGCCGTACTGCGTCGCCGTCCAGAAGGGCGACCCGAAGGGCCTTCTTCCCGGCATCAACGCAGCCATCGCCCAGATGCTCGCCGACAACAAGGTGGACGAGTTTGTGGCAAAGGCCGATGAGCTTGGCGACGTCGCGGTCGAGGTTTCTGCCGACGCTCCCTGACGGGCGCAAGTGAAGCTCTGCACAAAAACATTGGAAAGCCGATAATATTCTTACCGGCTTTCCATTTTGCGCATTATCACCATCAGTAGAAAGGATTATAGATATGTGGTGGTCAAATCTCTTCGCCGGTATGAGCCCGGCAAGCTTTGTCAATTTCTCCTTCTTTCCTAAATACGGCCAGTTTTTCATACAGGGCATTGAGTATACGCTGCTGCTGGCGGTCGTGTCCGTCGCGCTGGCGGTCATCCCGGCGCTGCTGCTGGCGCTCATGCGCCTGAGCAAGAACCGCTTTATAAAGTGCCTGTCCGGCGCGTATATCGCGGTGTTCCGTTCGACGCCGCTGCTCGTGCAGCTCAGCATTATTTACTTCGGCCTCTTCGGCGTCATATCCATCCCGCGCGTCACCATTCTCGGCTTCGTGGATATCAGCCGCTTCATTCCCGGCGTTGTCGCGCTGGCGCTGAACTCCTCGGCCTATGTGGCGGAGATCTTCCGCGGCGGCATACTCGCCGTGGATATCGGACAGACGGAGGCGGCGCGCTCCCTCGGTCTGAACGCGGGCAGCAGCATGCGCCTCGTCGTTCTGCCGCAGGCGATAAAGAATGTGCTTCCCGCGCTTGCCAATGAGATCGTCACCATGGTGAAGGAAAGCTCTATCTGCTCCATGCTGGGCATGGCGGAGCTCATGTTTGCCGCAAAGACCACGGCCAGCGCCACCTATATCACGCTTGCGCCGTACACCATGGCCGCGCTCATTTATTTCTGCATAAACTACCCCGCCTCAAAGGGTATCGAGGCAATAGAGAGGAGGATGCGCCGTGGCGACAAACAGCAGTGAGGTTCTCATTTCCGTCCGTAATCTTGTAAAGGAATATAACGACGGCAAGGTAAAGGCACTGGACGATTGCAGCATGGACGTCAAGCGCGGCGAGGTCGTGGCGATAATCGGGCCGTCCGGCTCCGGCAAGTCTACAATGCTGCGCTCGCTGAATCTTCTGGAGGAGCCGACCTCCGGCGAGATATACTTCAAGGGCGTGAATCTTTTCGACAAGTCCGTGGATATAAACCTGCACCGCCAGAAGATGGGCATGGTGTTCCAGCACTTCAATCTCTTCCCGCATATGACGGTGAAGAAGAATATCACGCTTGCGCCGGTGCACCTCAAGCTCAAGACACCGGCCGAGGCCGACGAAATGGCGATGAAGCTGCTTGCGCGCATCGGGCTTGAGGACAAGGCGAACGAGTATCCCGCGATGCTTTCCGGCGGACAGAAGCAGCGTATTGCCATAGTGCGCGCCCTTGCGATGGAGCCGGAGGTCATGCTCTTTGACGAGCCGACCAGCGCGCTCGACCCCGAAATGGTGGGCGAGGTTTTGGACGTCATGAAGGAACTGGCGCAGCAGGGGATGACCATGGTCGTCGTGACGCACGAGATGGGCTTTGCCCGCGAGGTGGGCGACCGCGTGCTGTTCATGGCCGACGGCAAAATACTTGAAGAGGGGACGCCCGATAAGATGTTCGACGCGCCCGAAAACCCGCGCCTCAAGGACTTTCTTGCAAAGGTTCTCTGATAAAAAGGGAATACATCTGGACAAAGCAGGGCATGCTATTCATGCCCTGCTTTTTGATACTGTCGAAAAAACCTTCGGTTTTTCCGACAAAAGGATCGCAGTCTGCTGCGCGCATAATTTATCCGCCGCGGCGGATAAATTCCACACTTGCAGCCTGAGAAGTATTTTCTCTCACGCACATGTCGTGAGAGAAAATGGTCAAAAATTTTTTGCCGCCTGCGGGCGACAAACTCTGCGAGGCTTTTTGACATGCTGAAAAAGTAAGGCATTCTAACAAAGCCTTGCTTTTCACATAGCTAACGTTAGCACTCTTACGCAACGAGTGCTAACGTTAACGTTGTGTTCATAAAATAAGCTATATTTATTAATATTTGTGCGGTATCTTATATATACGATGAAACGAAAGAAATGAATGTTTCACCGGATTTGAAATGTAAATAAAATTTGGAGGTTATATATTATGTTTGAACTTATTCCTTTTGACCGTACTATCCGCCACATGACGAACTTTGACCCCTTCCGTGAACTGGACAATATGGAGCGCAGCTTCTTCGGCAACGGCAGTGTTATCTCTGCTTTCCGCACCGACGTCAGCGATACCGGCGACGCCTTCAAGCTGGAGGCCGAGCTGCCCGGCTTCAGCAAGGATGATATCAAGATCGACATTGAGAACGACTGCCTCACCATCAGCGCTGAGCGCAAGTTCGACGACGAGGACAAGAAAAAGAACTTCGTAAAGCGTGAGCGTTTCTACGGCTCCTACAGCCGCAGCTTTGACGTCACCGGCATTGACACCGACGCTATCGAGGCGTCCTATAACGACGGCGTGCTCACCCTGACTATGCCCAAGAAGAAGGCCGAGGTTCCCGCCAGCCGCCGTCTTGAGATCAAGTAAGACAAAACCTCTTCAAAGTTTCCCATATAGCCTTGCAGTCCGCGCCGCGAAAGCGGCGTGGACTTTTGCCTGTCAAAAAAGCCTCGCAGAGTTTCGCGTCCGCAGACGCGAAAACAATAC
>OLOV01002106.1_pt1 | contig 14028 bp, 6 predicted proteins | sample 1672931 | NCBI WGS metagenome assembly OLOV01 (sample SAMEA3136738, study PRJEB25190) | human gut metagenome | biome: human gut; feature: human-associated habitat; material: faeces | place: Austria | collected 2013
ATTTCAACCTGTGAGTCCACTCTTTTATTTGTTGCACTTATATTGTATATCCAAGGATTATTTTTAGGGGTGAGATGCGTTGGCAAGATATGTCTGTAGAAAATGTGAACAGGTGGTTGAATCCTATTCATGGTGTCCTCGCTGCGGGGGTCTGATGAACAGGCTGGTCACTCCTGAAGTGGTGGGTGGAACATTGTACAATGATTCTACATTTTTTTCAGACCCCAAATTAGTTGTTCCGCATGGAACAATAGATATAGAACAGGGAGCCTTCAAAAAATGCTCCATTGGGGAAATTGAACTTCCTGATACTCTTACAAGCATCTCGGCTGATTGTTTTTCCAAGAATCCGGATTTAAAAAAGATAACCATCCCCAGATCGGTGAAGACTATTGGAAAAGGCGCTTTTTCTAATTGCACTTCCTTGGAGGAAGTTATTATTTCTGAAGGGGTAGAGGAAATAGGCGAAAATGCTTTTTCCGGTTGCACAAGCCTAGAGCATATTAGTATTCCATCGACCATGAGAAAAATCGGCAATTACGCCATCCCCTTTGACAGGTTTAAATATATTGCGTTGCCAAGAGGTCTTAGCGAAATTGGCGAAGGTCTATTTGAGAATAAGGGCGCACAAGCTCAAGAACGACTTAAGACGCAATTGTGTCTTGTCCCCCCTTACTCCAACGCGGAGCGCTACCTAGATGAACACGATCTAAAATATAGACACTGCGGAGTGAAATTTGGTGTAGCAACAAATAGAAAAGTCGCTAATAAAATCTTTCTATACTCGAACAGGATCCCCTTTGGGAAGGCACGAATTCCCGAGGATGTAAATATTATTGGGGATTATGCCCTTGCAGGACATACCGAGATAAAGGAAGCGGTATTTCCCCGAACGCTTGTCGAGATAAAAGATCACGCATTTGAGGGATGCACCAATTTGGCTAAAATTTCTTTCAATTATGGCCTGAAGAAAATCGGGGCAAAAGCATTTTGCAATTTTGATGGGTATATTGTAGATCTACCTTCGACCGTTACTGAAGTCGCAGATGATGCATTCCCAGCGAATTGCATCATATCTGTCGGCGGAGGAATGCCCTTCTATGCCGAAAAAACGGAATGTATTGAACGAAAGAAACGAGAACTCATTATAGAAAAGCAAAAACTACGCAGTCTTCAGGAGCGGGAAGAATCAGCCCACAAGGCAGCCCAGGAAATAACGCTTGCTCCCACTCCGGAAAGTACTGCAATTGAATTGCAATATGAAAAACAGCTAAGTGAGCTTCAAAAACAGATTAATGAAGAGACTCAAAGATACTTTCAAAAAGATTATAATCTTAGAGCAGAGCAGAATACTGCCCAAGCGAGGATCGACAGCCTAACTGAGGAACGGAAAAAATGCTTTTTTTTAGCCGTAGCTAAGAAAAAAGAGCTGGATACCTGCATTGCGGCCGAGAATGATAAAGTGAAATCAATTCAAAATGAAATGCAGCAGACAGCAGAAAATTACCAAGTTCTTGTAGACCAGTTAAATTCAAGAGCAGCGTCTATAAAAGCAGAATTAACTCGTTTGCAGGACGCAAAGAAAGAGAAAGATGCTCTGCAGCAGAGACTGATAGCTTCCTGCAGAGAATATGCGCTGCAAATTGCTAATCAGACATCTCGAATCAGCACAATTGAGAGCCAAATCGAAAAGGATGAAGCCGCATTGAGCGGCGAGTATAAGGAATGGGATGCGGCGAGAAAGAAAACGGAGGAACTTCAAAAAGCACAAGACTCGATACGAGAAGAAGAACAGAAACAAGAGGCGCAGAGAGTTAAAATTGCGAAATTAGTCTCCAAAAAGGAAAAAGCGATTGCTCGTTTGGGAGTTCCAAAATACCAGTCTATTCGAATCAGTGCAGTAGAGCTGTTTTCTCTTAAATCTACAGACGCAATTATTGAAGAAGAACAGCTGAATGATTGCTACTTAAGGCTTGTAGAAGAATTAAATGAGCAGAGCAAGGCGTCCGCATATATAGCGTTTGCGGAAGAACACGCCGAGGAGCTTTCTGCTATCAAGGAGATCAATCGCTCCCTTGGATGTAGCGAAAACGATGGTATAGAACGGTTCGTGTCGAACAGCGAGCCAGAAATGAAAGCTATAACGCTTCCAAACCGCTTTGTAGCACTGTGTGCGTATTATAAAAAGGCTGAAACTTGGAAGCAATTGAGGTATGCGGCAAAAACCATCCAAAGCACTAAAAGACCTAAAGCAAATTTGCTGGATCAGCTTTTTTCATCAGTGGAGTATATACGACTTAATGCAAAGGTTAAGAGCGTATTGATATTTCCGTACTGCATTGCTGTTTGCGAGTCTGGCAAACAAATAAAGGTGCTTACTTGCGAAAAAGTTAGATTAACAGTAAGGTTTACAGATCAGCAAATAGAATCAGAGGATCTTCCACCGCATAGTGAGGTCCTTTCGCAAACCTACAAGTACATGAACAAAGATGGCACTGTCAGTAGGAGGTATAAAGACAATCCACTCGTTAAAACCGTTCGTTTGACGACCTTGTCCTTGACAATTGAGAACAAGTCAGTATCTTTCCCTGTGGATTCATATCAAGCTGCACTGCAATTTGAGAGCGCATTTGACTCGTTCACTAAGAATCTAACTTCCGGCAGTCAACGAAGCGTGTATGAAGCAGTTTCGACCTCGGCGGATTATGATGCGATCGAAAGAGAAATTGAGATGCTCGCCGCAAAGGAGAAGGCCGAGAAACAGCGCATAAGAAATGAGGAAAAAGAAGCTGCAAGGAAAAAGGAGGAAGAACGGATTCTCGCACAGAAAGCCGCAGAGGAGAAAAGAAAGCAGATTATTCAGCGGCAACGAGAGATCAATGAAGAACGCAAACGGCAAAAACGTGAAAAAGAGGAAGCTGCCAAAAGCACGGCAAAGCTATTCAGCGATGATTTTGCAGATGAAATGAGTAGCAGCGTTGTACAGAACGAAAAAAGCGAGGGAATTCTTGTAAAGGTTGCCACCAATCGATTGATTTCAAACACTGTGTTCAGGGTCGGACTACAGGCTGCAGCAGATTCCCTGACTGATGAAATCGTGGCTTTTTTCATTGCAGAATCCGGAGAGTGTATCAGTAACAAGAAAAAAATCTTGCAGCTCTCTTCCAGCAGTCCAACCACAATTGGATTTATTCTTAACTCCGGGAAAGACTACACGGCCATGAAAAAATGCTTCTTGAGGCTTGAAGAACATGGAAGCATATTGTGTGATATCGAATTCCAAATGAATATTTCTTTTTGCTCGGACTTTTAATGCTACATAAACATCATTCGGAGGCTAATAAATGACAGAATTTGATAAAAAGATCATCGACAATTTTCCTGGGAAAATTGTTCGCAAGGATTTAACGGCGTTGATGAAAAAAGGAGCTAATGTTCCAACATATGTTTTGGAGTATCTCCTCGGAATGTACTGTGCAACAGATGATGAAGATGCCATCGAAGTTGGTATGCAGAGAATCCGGAACATTTTGAGTGAAAACTATGTGAGGCCGGATCAGAGCGAATATGTAAAATCCAAAATTAAGGAAAACGGCCAGTATACTATTATCGATAAAATCACAGTCATGTTTGATGACCGTGAGGATAAGTATGTTGCACGGTTTACCAATCTCAGAATGGATCCATTCGAAGTGTCCTCTGACTTAGTGGTACATAATGAGAAGCTTTTGATCGGCGGCATATGGTGTATTGTGAAAATTGAATATGTTGGTCTCGAAAGCGAGAATGATCAAGAGGATTTCGAAGAAGACATCTTTGGCAACCAAAGAAGAAAGAAAAAAATCAAAAAGAAAAAATCCAAATATGATTCTCCCTTTGAGATTACATCACTCAAGCCAATCCAGATGCCGAATTTAGACCTGGAAGAAATTAAGGATGCTCGTGTTAATTTCACAAAGGACGAATGGATTTCCTTGCTTCTGCGCAGCGTTGGATATGAGCCGGACAATCTTACAGAAAAAGAACGGCTGCACTATTTGTTGCGCTTTGTGCCGTTCATTCAGAAGAATTACAATCTGGTCGAGCTCGGCCCACGGGGAACAGGAAAGTCCCATGCATACAGTGAACTTTCCCCATATTCCATTCTGATGTCCAGTGGAACGACGACCGTGTCCAATATGTTTTATAATATGTCCTCTCGCAGAGTCGGCCTTGTCGGGAACTGGGACTGTATCGCATTCGACGAAGTCGCCGGTATCACGCAGGCCAGTGGAGACATGGTTCAGATTATGAAGAACTACATGGCAAACGGCAGCTTTGCAAGAGGCACGGACACGATTAACTCAGACGCATCCATTGCTTTCGAGGGGAATACTTCCCGGAGTGTGGCTGAAATGATGCGGATAACAAATCTTTTTGATCCTTTTCCGGAGGCCTTTAATAATGACTCCGCATTTTTCGATAGGATCCACGCATATCTGCCGGGTTGGGAAACGCCAAAGCTCCGCTCCAATTTGTTTACGAAAGAATATGGATTGATTTCCGACTGCTTCTCAGAGTTTTGCCATGAGATGCGAAAATATGATTTTACAAATTCTTTCTGCGAGTATTTTGCGTTAAATGATCAGTTCAACACACGAGATACGATCGCAGTCGGACGAACTTTTTCGGGCCTTGCCAAGCTCATTTTCCCCAACGAAATCATGAGCAAGGATGAGACAAGAGAGCTTCTGGAATATGCGATTGAATGTCGGCGGCGTGTTAAAGAGCAACTCAGGAAAATGACTCCTGGCGAATTCAATGATATAAACCTTGGATATATTGATATGGATACCGGAGAGGAACACATTGTTTTCTTGCCAGAAGTGTCGAGAGGAACATTGATTCCGGAGGAAATGGGGACTCCTGGATATGTCTATGGTGTAGGAAGATCCGTCAATGACACGGTTGGCATCTACTGCCTTGAGAACAAGTTAATCAGCGGTACCGGAACACTCAGCTTCAAGAATGTGGAAGGCCTTGCCCGTGCGCCGAAAAGCGTCAAGGACAGCATTACGGCAGCCTTTAATTACTTTGGCGAGAACAGCAGAAAGATCATTTCCGGCTCTTACGAAGACTTCGACTACAGCCTGTATTTCAATGATCTTCAGGCACGGGGTGTATGCGATGAAATTTCCGTTGCAGAGGTCGTGGGACTGTTTTCTGGCCTTGCCAACAGAGCGGTTCTGCCGGGCCTTGTCATCTGCGGCCGTGTCGTGATGTCCGGCAGCATGATGCCTGTTACAACAGAACTGGATGAGATTTTTGTGGCCGCCGCCAATGCGGGTGCAAAGAAAATCATGCTGCCCGAAGAGAGCATGGACAAGTATCGTGCCTTGAAGCCGGATATTAAGAACGAGATTCAGGCGATTTTCTATTCAACGCCGCTGGATGCGGCAAAGAAGGCCTTGGGAGTGGACTGATATGGCGGAGTATCAATGCATCAGCTGTGGGGAGATAAAAGAAAGCGATGGATCCTGCAGCTGTCCGATGTGCGGCTATAAAATGTTTGAGCTGCCGTATGATCGAAAGAGCGTATTGGCATCCGAGATTGCCGGTTTTATATCGCACCATGAGGTCACATCTGTCGACAGAGAAGATCTTACCTTCGAGGGCAAAGAAGAGGATGACAATCGGTTCCCGGATTACGATAGGATCCTGAAATATGTGTCCGGCAGAGACCGAACGGAGGACTTTTTTAATCATCTTCTCGAAACTGCGCAGCAGCTGAAGCTGCATTTTGCCGAGCAATTTTCCAATACATATCCGGTATCCTTTGAGGATATCGAGGACAGGATCGATCAGTATGATGAGGTATTGCGTTCGGCCGCAGAGGTGCTGGCACCGGATGCGCATCCGGCGTTGAATGCACCCCAATGGGGGAATGTTTCTCTTTTTTATTCCGAAACGCCGAACAAATACCTGTGGTTCTCCGCAAGCGAGCTCATTGATCGGATCGAGGAGCTGGCAAAGAAGATCGTCCGCTTTATTAAAACCAATAATCTTTACGGCGATATCCATAAGTATTATCCGGAAAGACGCTGCGATGAGTACACAGAAAGTACGGACTTCAAGGACGAGCTGGAGGACGCTATTGTAAGGACGCTTACAATCATTGACAAGAAATATGTGGTCGATATTGCGGACGACGGTTCGGACGAACTGAAAGAAATGCTGACCTGCCTCTGGAACGGCATTGAGCTGATCATGTGTGCGCCGCTTTTCGTGAAAAGCTACGACTACTTCACAGAAGGCGTCCGTTTAAGCGAAGCGGAATTTCTGGCACAGCTCTCCGAACGCCTGAAGGAGCGGTACACCGATTACAATCAGGCCGTCCGCATCGACTCGCTGCTTTACGAGAAGACAGAGGATGAGCTTTTCGAGATTTATAAAACCCTGATTTCCATCGACAAATTCGGCTTCCTTGTCCCTGCCGGAACGACCGTGATCAATATCGGCGAAAGCGAAAAGCAGCTTGACAGTCTGATCGGCCTCTCCGGGATAAAAGAGAGCATCCGGAAAATCAAGGCATATGCGCTGAACAATCAGGACAGCGACGATTTGAATATCCATATGTGTTTCTTGGGCAATCCCGGCTCCGGAAAGACGGAGGTTGCCCGTTATATCGCCGGAATCCTTTATGAGAATAAGATTCTCCCTACCAACCAAGTCATCGAGGTAGATCGCAGCGGCCTTGTGAGCCAATATTTTGGCGCAACAGCCGAAAAAACCAGTCGGGTCATCTCTCGTGCGATGGGCGGCGTACTTTTTATTGACGAGGCATATGCGTTGGGAAACCGCTCCGAGTACGGTACCGATTATGGTAAAGAAGCCATCGATACTCTTGTGAAAGCGATGGAGGATTACCGGGGCAAATTCTGCGTGATCCTTGCCGGATACAAAAACGAGATGCTTCAGATGCTCTCCTCCAACCCTGGCTTTCAATCGCGAATCCAGTTCACGCTGGACTTTCCGAACTATTCCGGAGAGGAGCTACGGCAGATCGCAGAGCGGATGCTCAAAGACCGCCGGTATACCATCGGCGATGCCGCCTTGAACCGTATACTTGATATTACCGACATCAAGCGCAAGGAGCCGAACTTCGCAAACGCAAGAGAACTCCGCAACATTTTAGATCAGGTGATCATGTGCCAGAATCTGAGGTGTGCAGGCACCGGAGATTCCGAGCTTGGTATGGTGGATGTAAACAAGTATATCCAAGACGCCAAGCTCCGCCTTCCGGTTTCCTCCGGCAATGAAAAGAAAATTCTGACCGGGGACGAAGAACTGGATCAGCTTATCGGGCTTGCCTCCGTCAAGCGTATGATCAAGAAAGTCCGAGCCTATGCAAAGCGCAATCAGGGGCAGGAGGATTTCAACCTGCATATGTGCTTCTATGGCAATCCCGGTACCGGCAAGACGGAAGTCGCCCGCATTTTGTCGAGGATTCTATATGATGCGGGTGTTCTTCCCGAGGCAAAGCTTGTAGAAACGGACCCACATGGCTTGTTGGGCAAATTTGTTGGCGAAACCGGCCCGAAAACACAGGAAAAGATCAACGATGCTATGAATGGCGTGCTGTTCATCGATGAGGCATACGGACTGGTTCCCTCTCATACGGCCAACGGCGGCGCGACCGGATACGGAGATGAAGCAATTACGGTTCTTTTGAAGGCAATGGAGGATCATCGTGGGCAGTTCTGCGTGATTTTTGCCGGATATAAGGACGAGATGGCAACTATGCTCAGCGCAAATCCTGGGCTCGCATCCAGAATCCAGTTCACGCTGGACTTCCCGGACTATACCAGGGAAGAGCTGGGTGAAATTGCACTCCAATTCCTGAAACGGAAAAACTATCAGATTGCGGAAGCAGCCCTGGACCGTCTGCTGGATGTGACCGAGTATTACAGAAGCAGGTCAAACTTTGCAAACGCAAGAACGGTAAGGAATATTCTGGATCAGGTAATTATGAACCAGAATCTTCGCACAGAGGATACAGAAGGCGATGATCTGATCATTATCGATGACATCGAGGACTACCTGACAGATGAGGGCATTGATCTCAGCAAGACCGCAAACGGGTCAAGGCACATCGGATTCATGGCATAAGACGGTGATGATATGGAAAAAGAAACGAAGCTGCGGGCGCTGAGTATTTTAAAAATCCTGTACGAACTGACGGACATCAACCATCAGCTTTCAACGGCGGAGATTGCCGAGCAACTGGAAGAAAGATTCGGGATCAAGGCCTATCGCACTACGATCAGTTCTGATATTGAGCAGCTATGCCGTTTCGGAATGGACATCTGCGTAACCAAATCTACGCAGAATCGGTATTTCATGAACGGCAGACTGTTTGACATCCCGGAACTGAAGCTGCTGATCGACGCAGTAGAATCCTCTAAGTTTATTACGGAAAAGAAGAGCAAAGAACTGGTCGAAAAGCTGGGGATGCTTGCCAGCAAGCACAGCGCCGCCGACTTGAAGCGCAACCTTTGTATTGAAGGTAGACTCAAGCCCAGCAATGAGCAGATATACTACATCGCAGATGCTTTGAACGACGCGATAAACCAAGGGAAGAAGGTTTCTTTCCAGTATTTTCAGTACAATGTGAGGAAGGAGCAAAAGCTCCGGCACGACGGCGAGGTTTATGTTTTCAGCCCGTATACCCTTGTGTGGAATGGCGATTATTACTATGTCGTTGGCTATTCTGACAAGCATCAGAATATTGGAAGCTTCAGAATTGACCGCATTTATCAGCAGCCGAAGATACTCAAGGAAAACGCCGTTCCGCACCCTGAAGGTTTTAACAAGGCCGAGTATGTGAGAACCATGTTTCGTATGTACAGCAAGAAGCCGGAAATCATAGAGTTGATCTGCGATAACAGCACGATGGATACGATCATCGACAAATTTGGCAAAGATGTGAAGACCTACGCCTATAGCCTTTCGTCCTTTAGAGCTGAAGTCGAGGTCGCAGCAAGCCATGTGTTTTATAGCTGGGTGTTTGGCTTCGGCGGGAAAGTGAAAATCAAAGGCCCCGAAAATGTCAAGCAGGAATACAAGGAAATGATACAGTCAGCCGCCGCCGATTTATGAAGCAGAGTGCTTGGGGCTACAGGCCTCATATTCTGTAGCCGCAATTTACGCAAAGGACTCATGGATGGAGAATGCTAATGAGTATTTCAAAAATAGCAATTAGAAATGAAAGTATATATGCGCCTCTTGCCGACAACGATTCTGCCTGTGATCTTCAGAACGAGGATATCCATGCGGAACCCCTGATTCCCGGTTTTGAAGTAGCCGATGGCTCGATAAAGTGCATCAAAACCGGCGAAACAGTACCAGATATCCCCATAGATGTGCTTAACTTCAGCACAAGAACTTATAACTGTTTGTACAGGATGAGAGAATCAATAGCAAAGCCACCATACACCGATATTATGGTATCTGATGTGCTTTCAATCGCAAAGAATGACTTGAGGAAAATGCGTAATATGGGTTCAAAGTCAGCTGAGGAAATAATCGAAAAGGTTAAATCATATCTGATTAAGAGCATTGACGGTGGAGAAGATGTTATTCCTACAAGTATCGATGCGATCGCTCCGGACTATAAACTGGTTGACGGTGTAATTATAGATCGCACAACACATCTTAGCGTTCCGGATAGGCCGGTTGATGAGCTTGGACTAAGTATACGCGCTTCCGACAGCCTCAGGAGAGGCGGCTTTTCTATGCTTTCGCAGCTAATATGCAAATCTCAGTGGCAACTTAGAAACTTTCCCAATATGGGAGCAAAGACTGTGGATGAGATTTGTGAATCTGTCCCCAAATTCCTGAAACTCCATGAGGCGGATACGACAACAGCAGACGCGCTGGGAAGCGCGGTTCAGATAAATCCGGACGGGATTACTTTGCCGGAGCCCAACCCGGAAATGCTGGTTCTGGCGGAAGATTATGCTGTTGTTGATGGTGTAATTTATAGCAGAAAAACCTACAAGGCAATTCAGGACGCGCCCATTGATGTGCTGAACTTGAGCGTTCGCGCCACGAATTGTCTTTGCGGGAGCGGGAGAACAACCATAGCAAGTCTTGTCGGGTATCCATATGATGAACTCAAAAAAATCCGCAAATTAGGTACACTTTCCGCCAGGGAAATTCAAGAAAAGCTCGAGCTGTATCTTGAGACAAAGCAGACGGAATCTTCTATACAGGCTACTCCTAGCCGCAAAGCATCGGAAGTATCTGTATTAAAGATCTTCTCGGGTCATGAATTTGAGACATTTACATATGACTTGATAAAAGCCAGCTTTGAAGAAGACGAAGAAGAAAATCTGAATGAAGCCCTTGATAAGCTTATTCAAAGCGGACAGCTTGTAAAAGATGCGAGCGGGTATTGTCTCTATTTGCAGTCCTTCTTTGATTATATTGAGGATTTGAATAGAACATCTGACACAGGCAAACGCGTTGCCCGCGTTCTCCGGATGCGCGCATCCGGAAGCACTCTTGAAGAAGTAGGACAAGCAGAAGGAATTACAAGGGAGAGAATCCGACAAATTGAAAAGAAAGCAATTGATCAAATAACTCGAAGATTCACTATGCTTTTTGCTGAAGATAGGCTTGCTTATATCTTCAGCATCTACGCATTTGACAAAGAGTTTTACCTCGATTATATCAACGAAGCAAAATCAACTTGGTATTATCTCAACTTGTGTTATACTTGCGGGAAAACCGACCCAAATGAAGCGCTATATGATGAAAAGATACCGCCGGAGATTCGCCGCGCTGTAGACAAATACATCCATAAAGGCTTCATACAAATCGATGGCGTGTACATTCCTGAGCAGCGAAGCGATATCGAGGACTTTGTAATTGAAAAGTATTGCAAGAAAGAAGTTGCCATTGATGAGTTTTTTGATCTGCATGACCAATTTTTGATAGAAAATGAACTTACAGATAAGAAACTACAAGTTACAGAATCCATGCGCAGGAGTTGCAGCAACAGACTTTCAAATTCAAACAAACTCCTGTGGAAACAAAATCAACGTCTTCGCTATTACGATATTGCAGGCGGCGATTACACGGAATTGCTCGAAACACTCAATCTAGGTCAATACGAGGATATTGAACTGTCGGCCAGAAAATTCCTTATAGATTATCCGGAGCTGATGGCTCGTTATGATCTTCGCGATGAATACGAGATTCACAACCTACTAAAAAAGATCCACGCAGAAACGGAGAATCCAAGCCTTGTCTTTGGCAGAATGCCGAGCTTGCAATTTGGAACATTTGACCGTGATGCGGCTGTCAAGGAAACACTCTTTGCCATGGCTCCTGTCAGTCAGGATGATTTAGCTGAAATGCTATCATTAGAATATGGACTTCGTCCGGAAACGATTAAGGCAAACTGGCTGATGTGTATCTCTGAATACTATCATCAAGGTATGTATTCGGTTGATTATGAGGATATGCCGGAAGAACAAATTTGTCTGCTAAAAGAAAATCTGACAGACGATTTCTATTATCTTACAGAGCTGAGAAAGATGTATTTAAGGTTGGTTCCTGATGCGGACTTAACTTTGCTGTCTCCGTATAATCTCAAGAAGATGGGATTCTTGGTGGGTGCTTCATATGTGATTCAAAACTACTCAACGGCAGAAGCGTTTTTCAATCACCTGCTTACAGATAACGATATTGTCGATGTTGCACCGATAAGCAAGCGCTATACAGGATTGACTACCTATTCTGCGTATTTAGATAAACTCAAACACGATCTGGAGATTATAGAATTTGAGCCTTTTCAGTACATAAATATCCGACGCCTCCAAAAGCTTGGATTCACGAAAGAGCGGCTTAGGGAGTACGGCAACCGCGTGTGGAGCTATCTTGTGGATGATGATTATTTTACAATTCAATCCTTAAGAAGAACCGGCTTTGAGGATGAACTTGACGCTTTGGGATTTGGGGATATGTTCTACAGCTCCCTTTTGAAAGAGGATGCGAGGTTCTCATGGCAGCGTGTGGGGAAAAAAGTTGTGCTTAATCCTAAAGGCAATCCGTTTACGGTATGCGATTTTCTGGCAGACAGAATCACAAAGGAGCGTGCCGTTGACATTGATGACTTCGTTGACGATTTGGCTGAGATATATGGAATCACCTTTGATAAATATCAAATTGTGGAAAAAGTCAAAGGCAGTGACGCGTATTATGATTCTATAATGGGCAGACTGTACGCGGATTATGCTACATATTTTGAGGAGATATAAAAATGCAAAATTTACTGAAGGAAGGACTTGAAACAGTCGTTGAAACGACAGGCTTATCCAGAAAGCTTACCATTGATGGTTTAACAAAAGCTTATCCCGTTTACCGGGTTCGTCTGGATCAACTTTTTTACAACGATCAGAACGATCGCATTGCGACATGGATCAGTCAGTATAAGAGCGAACACGGAGCGGAAGCGTTTAATGAGCTGAGTCGTGAGGACTATAACGCAATTATTGAGCAATTCATCATTCAAAGCAATGAGGCAGCTATTGAAAAAACGCGGATGAACATTGCGTTGGTTCATCAGCGCGAACCCGGTGTAATCCTCACAGACGGACGCGTCATTGATGGTAACCGCCGCTTTACCTGTTTGCGCCAGTTGGCTGCAACGGATGCCGAGTTCAACTGGTTTGAAACGGTAATCCTTGATACCAGCATTGAAACCGACAAAAAACAGATTAAAATGCTGGAGCTTGCCATCCAGCACGGTGAAGAGAAAAAAGTCGACTATAACCCGATTGACCGCCTGGTTGGCGTTTATCAAGATATTGTTGAGACTGAACTCCTTACAATCGAAGAGTACGCATATAGCACGAACGAAACAGTCTTTGAGGTTAAGAAGCGTATTGAATCAGCAATGCTTCTTGTTGAGTTCCTTGATTACATACATATGCCGAAACAATGGCATATTGCCAGAGAATATCAGGTCGTATCCGTAATATCCGACTTGCAGCCTCTGCTTCGTAAATGCGCCACTCAGGAAATGCGGGAGAAAGTTAAAAATGCCGTGTTTGCCAATATCATGATGCGCACAATCGGAGACAGCCGTAAGTATATCAGAAACCTCAGCTCCATGATGGATTCTGGATTCTTTGCAGCCTATATCAGAGAGCAGGAGAGAATCGGAGAGACGCTGCGCGAAGATCTCAACAATGCTGTGCCGGAAAGCAAAAGAGCGCTTGATTTCTTTGTGTCCGATCATGAGGAAGCTGCCGAGGATCTTCAGATGTCCTTGGATAGATCGCTGTTAAAGGCAAAAAAGCGGGAAACCAGGAATCGCCCCTCGCAGATTGTGTCAAAAAGCATTACATTACTCAAAGATGTGGACACCAATATCTTCGAAAAGTTGACCGACTCTGAAAAGGAGAATCTTAGAGGCCAGTTGGATCGCCTCTCTACTGTTGTTGAGCGTTTTGATACGATGATTGATGACAGGAAAGCGGAAGAATCCCCTGCAGAAAAGCCTGTTACCGTTGTCACGAAGAAGGTGATAAGCGCTGCACCAGAAAAGCCGAGGTTCTATATTGCAAAGAGGCATATCAAAGAGCCGTTTGTACATTGCCTTTCCGCGGGAAAAATCCTGAATACCCTCGTTATCACACTTGAATTTGAGGCCGATATGCCGAGAAACGGTCAAATGAATGAGCTTGCTTACAGAGCGTTCTTTATTGATGAAGTCAATGATATTGTGAGCGATATCAAAGAACTTCACCTTGTTTCAGGCGAGGTTGTAAAATCCACATTTATGCTTACTGCGAAAGCATCGTCCGCTTCGCAGTGTATGCTTGCGCTACAGTCCGAAATTGATAGTGCGGATGAGCTTCAGCAAATGATTCCCTTTGAAATTAACATTTCTTTCACGGCAGATTTTGACTTTTAACCATAGAAATAAACTGTACCCATAAAAATGGACAGGAAGAAAAACAAGAATCCAAGAAACAG
>OLOV01002117.1_pt1 | contig 13971 bp, 11 predicted proteins | sample 1672931 | NCBI WGS metagenome assembly OLOV01 (sample SAMEA3136738, study PRJEB25190) | human gut metagenome | biome: human gut; feature: human-associated habitat; material: faeces | place: Austria | collected 2013
TTTTCATTTTCTTTCCGAAGCTTTTATGATGTTTGCGCGTCGCTCTCAGGCGACTTGTCTACTCTATCACATCCATACTGGATTGTCAACAACTTTTTTGTTTTTTTCAAAACTTTTCAAATTGTGTGTTCAAAAGAATCAATTCTTTGTGACAGCTCAGTTAGAATACCACTTTCTACGCAGACTGTCAACCGTTTTTTGATTTTTTTATTTCTTATTTTCCAGTCCTTGTTCTCTAACTGATATCGTTCATTTCTCGATACTCTTTTGGGGTCACTCCATAACGCTTTCTGAACTGTCTGTTAAAATTAGAAAGGTTGGTAAATCCGGCATCCTGAGAAATGTTCAATATCTTGTCGTCGGTTTTCTTCAGTGCCTCTGCTGCCACCGCCAGTCTTCGCTCATTCACATAGGCGATCAGACTTAATCCCGTCATCTTTTTGAACCAGCGCATAAAATGGCTGTCACTCCATCCGCAGAACTTTGCCATCTCTCCAACTGTAAGATTTTCATCGATATTTTTTTCTATCTTATGCAGCACCATTTTCAGTTGCTCCCGATCCGGTGAAGACACTTCTTTTACAGACGGATATTTTCTTATAAGAAGAAAGAGCAGTTGAAGAACTGCCGCCTTTACTCCCAGTTCATAGCCTTTTTCTCTGGACGCACATAAGCCTTCCATCTGGCTCAGGCATTGTTTCAGGACATCATAGCCTTCCTCCTGATCCTGAACACAGATTGGCGGAAGCAGTTTACCGGCTGCAAGAGGAACCAGAAATTCACCGGCACAGAGATCTGCTGCCCCTGCCCCCAGAAAATCCACTTCAAAAATAATGTTTTCATATTCCATAGAAGAACCCTTTGTTTTATACAATGCATGAAGAGTTCCCGGAGGAACCACAAAAATATCCCCCGCCTTTCCCTGAAACAGACCTGTCTCCAGTTGGATCTCTCCTCTTCCTTTTTTGACATAGATCAGTTCCATTTCTTTATGCCAGTGAAGAGAAACTGACGGAAAATCCAGCGGGATCGTACACGGATAGATATTAAACGGAAACAGCTTGCTCCCGTGCTGTTTTTTTTCCTGATATTTCTGATCTTGTTCTTTTTCCATAATATTTTTTCTCCGTTATTTTTCTCCATTATGATAGAATAGTATTAGTATTTGCAAGATTTTTACAAGAAACGACAAAGAATATGTGATATAAATATAAGCATAACATAGTACAAGATGTTTTCTGACAACCAACCTAAACCTCGTAACTGTTCATGGAAAGGAATCTCCGGGATTCCCGGGATATTGCTTTGCGAACAGTTACAAAAATCTTTTATCTATGTATATGAAAGGAGTGGCTCACATGAGTGAAACCATGACAAATAAACTTAACGATCTTTGCAAAAAAGACAGCAAAACTGCTTCCAATGAGGAACTTTACCACGCACTTCTGAAACTTGTTGATGAAAAAAGTCAGCAGCAGGTTCACAGCGTAACCGGAAGAAAGCTTTATTATATCTCAGCAGAATTCCTGATTGGAAAGCTTCTGTCCAACAACCTTATCAACCTCGGACTCTACGATGATGTAAAAGAAGCCCTGGCTGCTGCCGGAAAATCTCTGGCGGATATCGAAGAACAGGAACCGGAACCGAGCCTTGGAAATGGCGGTCTCGGACGACTGGCAGCCTGCTTCCTTGACAGTCTTGCAACTTTAAATCTTCCTGGCGACGGTGTAGGACTTCGCTACCATTGCGGTCTTTTTCACCAGAACTTCAAAAACAATATCCAGAATGAAACCCCTGATTTCTGGCTGACTGATGCCTGTGCGGCTCAGGCTACAGACACTGTTTTCCCAGTATCTCTGGCAGGAAAGGAATACTCTGCAAGACTTTATAAGCTTCCTGTTACAGGATATGAGGGAAGAACCAACACCCTGAATCTTTTTGACCTGGACACTGTTGATGAATCCGTGATCGGTGAAGGAATTTCCTTTGACAAAAAGGACATTGCCAAAAACCTGACTCTTTTCCTCTATCCGGATGACTCCGATGAGGACGGCCGTCTGCTCCGTATCTACCAGCAGTATTTCATGGTTTCCGCCGGCGCACAGCTTATTCTTTCTGAATGTATCGCAAGAGGATGTAATTATCACGATCTCGCTGACTATGCTGCAATCCAGATCAACGATACACACCCAAGCATGGTGATCCCGGAACTGATCCGTCTCCTGATGCTCCATGACATTGATTTTGAGGAAGCTGTACAGATCGTTACCGACACCTGTGCTTACACAAACCACACGATCCTTGCAGAAGCCCTGGAAAAATGGCCGAGGCATTATCTGGACACCGTTGTTCCACAGCTCATGCCGATCATCGAGAAACTGGACGCCCTGGCAATAAGCCGCACGGAGGATGGCTCCCTTGCGATCATCGACCAGAATCAGGTCGTTCATATGGCTCATATGGATATCCATTTCTCACATTCTACAAATGGTGTCGCAACCCTGCACACACAGATCCTCAAAGAAAGCGAACTGGCAGGATTCTACCATCTGTATCCTGAGAAATTCAACAATAAGACAAACGGCATCACCTTCCGCCGCTGGCTTCTGAAATGCAACCCGTCTCTGACCAACGAGATCGAAAGCCTGATCGGAAACGGATTCAAAAAAGACGCTTCCGAGCTGAAAAAACTTCTTGCTTATACGAATGATCAGAATGTCCTCAGGAAACTTTCTGAGATCAAAAAGCAGAACAAGGAAAACCTTGCCGCATGGCTTCTTCACAAACAGGGCATAAAAGTCAACACAGATGCCATGTTCACCATCCAGTCCAAGCGGCTTCATGAGTACAAGCGCCAGCAGTTAAATCTTCTGTTCCTGATCCATCAGTATCTGGAGATCAAAGCCGGTCACACACCTTCCGTTCCGCTGGTAAGTATCTTTGGTGCCAAAGCAGCTCCGGCATATATCATCGCCAAAGACATCATCCATGGACTCCTCACCCTTTCTCAGGTGATCGAGAATGACCCGGAAGTTTCCAAATGGATGCAGCTTGTCTTTGTAGAAAACTACAATGTTTCTGCTGCTGAGATGATGATCCCGGCATGTGATCTCTCCGAGCAGATCAGTCTTGCTTCCAAAGAGGCATCCGGAACCGGAAACATGAAGTTCATGCTGAACGGTGCCCTGACTCTCGGAACCATGGACGGTGCAAACGTGGAGATCTCCGAAGCAGTCGGAAACGACAACATCTATATCTTTGGTCAGAGCAGCAAACAGGTCATCCACCGCTATGCAGCCGGTGATTACTGTGCAAAAGACTGGTACGAAGCAGACCCGAACCTTCGTCGTGCGATTGACTTCCTCACCAGCGAAAAAATGCTCTCCTTCGGCGATGAGGAACATCTGAAACGTCTCCAGAATGAACTGATCTGGAAAGACTGGTTCCAGACTCTTCCGGATTTCAACGCCTATGTGGTACGTAAACAGCAGGCAATGGCTGATTATGCTGCTGACCAGGAGAACTGGAGCCGCAGAACTCTGATCAATATTGCAGAAGCCGGATTCTTCTCTTCTGACAGAACCATCGCAGAATATGACAACGACATCTGGCATCTCGGAAAATAATTTTCGAAAAATAAGTTATTGAAAAACAGAGAGGAAATCTTTACACTTCCTCTCTGTTTTTTATTTTCCCGAGTTGGATTTTCGAATCTGCTGTGTCAATTCCTCCCCGCCTTCTTCGTACCACGTTTCTACAAACTCGTCAAAATAGCTGACTGGCTTCACACCCATAATGATCTGGATGAAGCTGTTTTTTTCAAGCTGCAGAAGAGATTTTGGAACTTCTCCGTCGCTGTCATCCAGGTATTTGCTCTTTACCGACCGGTAATTTCCATCCAGCAGTCTTCCTACTGCCACAAGCCTGGATTCATATGCTGCCCAGTCTTCTGCTATCTCCGATTCTCCATGGATATATTTTTCTGCCGCATCATAGTATGATTTTGCAATCTCGCTGAGAGTACTTTCCTGACGCTGTCCACTCATCACAGCCAGTATATCCTTTGTGATCTGGAAAGTCGCCTCATTATAATCAACGTTTATGACCAGCGGCCTGGCTGTCGGATCTACATTCAGTGCAAAATATTCATTTACCTCATCTGCATCCTCGGCGATATATCTGCTGTAATCAAACAGAACGCTTATGATCTTCATTACGATTTCCGGATGTTCATACCCCTTACGCACAACCACATACTTGCTGTCACTAAAAGAGGCATACACATTCTTCCAGTCCACTTTCTGCAGATAATACGGCATCCATTCGGCGTCTTTATCTGTCTCATAAATATCCATCAACGGATTGTTCGGCGTCCACCAGAGTCCAAAAAACGCTCCGCATTTGCCGCTCACCACCAGATCTCTCAGATTATTCTGTGCCCTGAGTGCAAAATTCTGATCCAGCACCCCGCGTTCATACAATTCATGCAGATAACTCAAAGCATTTCTGGTCTCTTCTGTCACAGATCCATAGACGATCTCTCCATTCTGGTTGATCCATTTGTGGGGGCTTGACCCAAATTTGTCAAAAACAGGATCAACGGAATAGCTGGAACTGGTACTTCCCACCAGGTCTGTATCACAGACAAGGCCGACAGGCTCCTCTCCTTCTGCTGTTCCCATCCGGTTCTGTACAAATGCCTCCACGATATCAAAGGCATCCTCCAGGGTCTTTGGCTCTTCAAGCCCCAGCTCGTCTATCCAGTCTTTGCGAAGCCACATCAGACGCGGTCCATGATCTGTGACCGTCTCCGGGATAGCCATCAGCTTTCCATCAAATTTCACAGACTCCAGAAGACCGCTTCCATAGCTTTCGAACATTTCTTTGATCCGTTTCGAGGTACAGTTCTGATACACCTCCGTCAGATCCTCAACCAGATCATTTTCCACCAGTTCTTTGAGCATCCCCCTGTCCGAGATCACCAGGACATCCGGCAGAGTCTGATCCTTTATCAGAATATTGATAAACTCATCATAACGGTCTTCACTCTCCATATATATATATTCTCATTCTGAATGTTCAGGATCTTTTTGAGATAGCGGGTATAGGCATTATCTTCATAGGTATTTCCATCCGGAAGATTGGAATTATTGGTGCCGCTCATCTGCCCCAGCGTATAAGTCACAAGTTCCGGATACGCTCCATAAGGACTCTGTGCAGCACTTTCCCAGCTGCCGGTTCTCACATTTTCTTCTGCCGTTGAACTTTTCTGTTCTGACGCCGTTTTCTGCGCCGGCTGATTACTTATGCCGCATCCGGACAGACTTATTATACATCCTAAAATCACCGGCAGCTTCCATTTACTCTTCATAGTTTCTGATCTCCTTCGGGAATCTCATGATAACGGTCGTACCCTCTCCCGGTGCACTATAGATCTGTATTCCATAGGATTCTCCGTAAAGAAGCCGGATACGGTCATTGACATTCTTAAGACCATATCCTTTCGCCTGGTAGGTGACAAGAGTTTCTGCCTTCTCTTGTTCCATCCCTGTTCCATTATCACGGACAATGATCTCCACATCATCTCCCTGCCCTTTGAACGAAAGAAAAAGCTTTTTGTCTCCTTCTTCCTTCTCGTCGATTCCATGCTCGATCGCATTTTCCACGACAGGCTGAAGGAGAAGCTTCGGCATCTTTTCGTTCTTGATATCCGGATCTGTTTCCCATTCTACTGTAAAGTTATGATCATGCATTGTCAACTGGATTTCCAGATACGCTTCCATATTTCGGATACAGGTCTCGACGGTGACCATGTCTTCCCCCTTACTCAGGGCAGTTCTGTAAAAGGTCGAGAGTGCAAGGGTCACTTTACTGATCTCCATCTGCCCGCTGCGGATTGCCATCCAGTTCATCATGGACAGCGTATTATACAGAAAATGCGGGTTGATCTGCGCCTGCAGTGCTTTCAGCTCATATTCTTTCAATGCAATCTTATTGACATATACTTCATCGATCAGACGGTTGATCTCATCCATCATCCTTCGGAAGCTGTTGATCAGAATACCAACCTCGTCTTCCGAATCACTGCTGACTGTAACCTCCCTGCTTCCATGGTTCACCTTATCCATGTTTCTGGTAAGTTCTTCAATCTTTCTTGTAAAAATCCTGGAAAAAGACAGCCCCAGAACCAGCGTGATCAGACAGCAGGCCGCCATCAGCGGAATTTCTTCCAGCAGCAGTCTCCGGACAGAACCTGAAATTGCCCGCTGACTTTTGTAGAGATAAAAACCCCAGTTATTTTCTTTACTTTCTGCCATTGTGTAAGCACATTCCTGATTGATCTTTTCAAGAGCAGTGTCCCTGTCATCCGATTTTTTCAGTTCAATGTCTTCAAGCTCACTTTTGTTGTATAGAATTCTACCATCCTCATCTGTGACCATTCCTCCGTTTTCCTCTGTGAGAATATTCGTCAGCGGCTGAAAGATCTTATCGTAATCCAGCGCAATACAGATTGCCGCGTCCAGAGCCTGATCATCGTAGATCATACGGACTGCCGCCACCTCTTTGCTCTCAAGATTCACCAGCCACTGTATCCTTACATCATCCTGAAGCTCACTGCTCCACCATTCTTCTTTCATTTTGGCAAGTGGAACCAGTGTATATTCATGCTCTACCTGAATACTCCGTGCAAACAGCTGGATCCTGTTAATGGCATCATGATAAGATTTCGGTACTGACAGAAGAGGGTCTGCGATTTCATTGTATTTCTCATAGGCAGTATAATTGTCAATATTTTTTTCCTTGATGATCTCCTCAATATCCGGCGAATAAGTAAGATAATTCAAAAGACTGCTGTAAACGGCAGTCTGACTGTCAATACTCTCCTTCGTCTGGTCGATGATCGACTGCATATCCTCCAGATCACTGCTTCGGACCATCGTACTCTGTCTGCTGTGGGCATAAAGGGCAAGAACTGTCATCGGCACCAAGGCAGTCACGACCAGAAGAATCGTCAGCTTGTGCCGGTATTTCATGTTTTTGATCCATTTACGAAGTCTGTTCATCCTCTCCTGTTCCTTTCCGGTAAGATTCCGGGCTGCTTCCATAATATTCCCGGAAACTCCGGCAGAAATAGGAAACGTTGGCGAATCCTACTTTTTCACTGATCTGTGCTACCTTCATGTTGGTACTGCAGAGAAGTTCTTTGGCTTTTTTCATACGGAAGACACGGATGTAGCGATTGAGGTTCATGCCGGTCTCTTTTTTGAAGATAAAGCTTAAGTAGCCGGAAGACAGATATACTTTTTCCGCCAGCATTTCCAGATTCAGGTCTTCTTCATAATGCTGATAGATATAATTCTTGACGGCAGTCACTTCATTCCTTGAGCTGTTCATGGAACGCTCCAGAAAAGCCTCGTACTCTTTGATATTGTCCTCTGTCACAGAAAGGATCTCCATAATATTCCTGCAGTTATAGAGGCGTTCGATCTCGTGTTCCAGTTTGTGCTCACCGGAAAACTGGTTTTCCTGAAAAAGCTCCTGGATCACGTTAGAAAATACAAATTTGATATACATCGCAGAATACTGGGTGTTATCATGGTATTTTTCCTTAAGGCATTCAAAATGTCTCCAGAGCTGTTCTATATCCTTGCGGGTGATATCCTCGGAAATCGCCTGCATAAGCTGAGAATCCTGCACTTCTCCGACTGCCATGCCAAGCACTTCATCCTCATTGGTAAACACATGCTTGTCCGGATGATAGAATTTCTCCTCCATCTGCTGTTCCAGCTGCTCCAGAACAGATGGAAGACTTTCACATCCGTCAAACTTTCTGCTCACGGCAAGATAAAACCGCTCCATGTACTCACGTTTCAGAAAATTATAGATATGATTTGCCACAAGCTGATAATCGCAGTACACATCCTGGAACAGAATGAGTGACTGTCTTGCATTCAGGTTCATGTAGAAAAACATCCTGTGGAGTTCTTTCTGCAGTTCCTGTTCCAGATTTTCTTCTGCTGTATCAAAAAGTGCCACATCTGACTCGATCAGGATCGCGCAGTGCCAGCTGTTCCACTTGTCCAGATCAATGAGTTCGCCGGCTTTTTGCAGGATCTCTTTTTTGCCGGAGTAGAGATAGCTCTGGAGAAAATACTGCTGAAGGAAGTTTTTCTCTTTGATCTCGCGGCTTTCTTTTTTTCTTCGTTTGCTGATCTCGCTCTCTGCGCGCTCCAACACTTTGTGGAAATCATCCGGATTTACCGGTTTGAGGATGTATTCGGTCACACCGTAGCGGATCGCCTCCTGCGCAAAGGTGAAGTCGCTGAAGCCGCTGAATATGATGATCTGGAGGTTGGGATTTTCTTCTTTGGCTTTCTTTGAAAGCTCCAGGCCGGTCATGTGCGGCATCTTGATATCTGTCAGAAGAAGCTGGATATCCTCGGAGCGCAGAACCTGTAGCGCCTGTTTGCCGTTGGCCGCTTCAAAGACGGTACGCTTTCCTTCCTCTCTGGAAAGCAGATATTTCAGCCCCTCTCGTTCGATTTTTTCGTCATCTACAATTAAAACGTTTGTCATGCATTCTCCTGTCTGTGTCTTATATTTATCTTTTTCATTATACCACAAAGTCCCCGGAAAGAATATTTCTTCCCGGAGACTGAATTTTCGTTATGTAATTATCAGCCTTTGACTGCGCCGGCTACAACACCTTCGATAATGTGTTTCTGGCATACCAGATAGACAACAATGATCGGAATGATATCGATCATGATACTTGCCATCATCGATCCCATCTGCACATGTCCGAAGCTTCCGCGGAAATACTGGACTGCCATCGGAATGGTACGGTATTTCTTGATATCCAGTACCAGTGTCGGCAGAAGATAGTCATTCCATACCCACATCAGTTCCAGGATTGCAGTAGAGATAATTGTTGGTTTCAGGATCGGGATCAGAACCTTGAAGTATACCTGAAGAGGAGTACATCCATCGATCAGAGCCGCTTCTTCGATTTCAAGCGGGATACCCTTTACAAATCCTGTAAACATAAAGACCGCCAGACCTGCACCAAATCCAAGATAGATAATACAAATATTGTATGGATTGTTCAGACGTAAGGTATCAGCTGTTTTTGCCAGTGTGAACATAACCATCTGGAACGGTACTACCATACTGAATACGCAAAGGTAATAGAAAACCTTGGATAATGTTCCGTTTACACGAACAATGTACCAGGCTGCCATAGAGCAGCACAGCATGATCAGAACAACGGACATCACTGAGATCACAAGACTGTACCAGAAGGATTTGAGGAAATCCATCTGTGTAACACTTGCCACAAAGTTTGCAACACCATTCCATGTCTCAGCTGTAGGAAGACTGAATACACCTGAAGTTGTAATCGCAACTTCTTTCTTTAAAGAGTTGACTAAGATCAGTACGATCGGATACATCCAGAGGATGCAGATCAGCGTCAAAATAATTGACGCAACCGGATTTTTTTTCTTATTTTCCATTACTGCTGCACCTCCTTAGATGATGTTGCACGAAGCTGTATCAGTGCGATCGCTACAACCAGCAGGAAGAATACAACTGCTTTTGCCTGGCCGATACCCTTCCACTGAGCGCCGCCTCTTGCATAAAATGTATCATAAATATTCAAAGCCAGTAACTGTGACTGTTTACCCGGATTTCCTCCTGTAAGAGAAAGGTTCTGGTCAAACATCTTGAATCCGTTTGTCAGAGTCAGGAAAGTACAGATTGTAACAGACGGCATGATCATCGGGATCTTGATCTTGAACAGGATCTGTCTGTTTGTCGCACCGTCGATCTGTGCTGCTTCGACCAGATCAGGAGAAACATTGTTCAGACCTGCTATGTAGATGATCATCATATAACCGATCTGCTGCCACATCAGAAGGATCAGCATACCGATGAATCCGTTTCTTGCAGAAAGCGAAAGCAGAGGCTGTCCCCATTTGGAGAGCAGTCCGTTTAACAGTGTCTGCCAGATATATCCAAGTACGATACCACCGATCAGGTTCGGCATAAAGAATACGGTACGGAATGCATTGGTTCCTCTGTATCCCTTGGTGAGTACCAGTGCGATGGAAAATGCCAGCACATTGATCAGAATACTTGAAACAAAAGCAAACACAACGGTCAACCAGAATGAATGACTGAAGGTGTTATCCAGTAAGATCTTGGAATAGTTTGAAAATCCGACAAAGGTTACATCATTTACGGTTGTAAATTTACAAAATGAAAGATAAATGCCCCAGATAAAAGGCCAAAGGAAACCGATAACAAATGCCGCAAAAGTCGGCAGTACAAAAATCGGCCACCATTTTTTGATCGTTCTTCCTACCATTATAATTCTCCTCTTTCCCTCTCATAGAACCCACAGGAGGAGGCAAGAACCTCGCCTCCTCTTGATGATTGATCACATATTATTTTGATTACTCGGAGAGAGCTTTCTCTGTAGCCCATCCGTCAACGAATGCACTTACAACATCATCCCATGAACCTGTGCCTGCTGCATATGCGGTAAGAGCTGTTCCAAGTCCGTTTTTCCACTCTTCAGACGGCATTGTTGTGAAGTTCCATGAAACAGGTGTTTTTCCAGCTTCTGTGTATTCAGCATCCTGTTTTACAAATACGTTTGTAGACTCCTGTGCTGTTTTGAAAGGAAGTGTGAATCCCATATCGTTTGCCATGGATTTTGTTCCTGTTTCAGATGTTACACACCAGTTCATGAAGTCCAGAGTTGCCTGAACGTCTTCATCAGATGCATTCTTGTTTACACACCAGTAGTTCTCTGTACCTGTTGCAAGTCCCTCGTTCTCATCATCTACACCAAAGTAGATCGGGATCATTGCAAGCTCGTCATCTCCGTATGTCTTGGACAGTTCTGCATATTCCCAGGTACCATTCTGATAGAATACTGCTTCGCCGTTTACAAATTCGTTTCTGGAGTCATCTGCTGTTTTTGCAGAGAGTTCAGCTCCGTCACAGGTAGAATCTGTGATGTACAGGTCAAACAGGTTCTTGTAGTTGTCAAGATATGTTCCTTTGATTGCCTCTGTATCATCGATTCCGTCTTCTTTGTACTCATAGTAGATCGGAAGGTTTGCAAGATGTGTTTTGAATCTCCAGTCAGAGGATCCGTCCATACCTGCAGATGTGAAAGCACCTTTGATTCCAAGCTCGTCCTTTCTTGCCTGAATATCATCTGCTACTTTCTTCAGATCATCGTAGCTCTTGATATCATCCAGAGAATATCCTGCTTTTTCAAGTAAGGTTTTGTTTGTGATCAGGCCATAGGATTCGATTACATATGCGATACCATCTACAGCATCTCCGTCTTTGAGCTCGTAAGTATCAGAGGTAAGTCCTTTTGTGATCTCTGCATCTGTCAGATCATAGCAGTAATCTTTCCAGTTCTTAAGTCCAACCGGTCCGTTTACCTGGAACAGTGTCGGAGCATCGCTCTTTGCCATTTCAGACTGAAGTGTTGTCTCATACTGTCCGGATGCTGCTGTTACAACTGTTACTTCTGTTCCTGTTTCTTCAGTGTAAGCTTTTGCCAGGTTCTGCCAAGCTTCATCTGCTTCTGGTTTGAAGTTCAGATAGTAAACCTTTCCGCCGTCTGCTGCCATAACCGGTACGGACGGGATCATGGTTGCTGCTGTTAATGCTGCCATTGCCATTGCTGTGAGTTTTTTCATTTTCATAGTACTTGTCTCTCCTTTTTTTGTGGATTTTGTTCTCTTTCAACCTGTCTTTATTATAGATTTGTTAGTATTTTTATACTATGATAAAAAATCAAGAAATATGTTGTTTTTTCAAGATATAAAAATATAAAAAAATTGATGTACATTTTACAATTCATGCACATCAACTTCATCTTTTTGTTGAATTTCATTCAACACCCATCTTCCGTCTTCACGTATAAATGTCCAGTATTCATAAAACGACTCCGGAATCTTTTTTCCACGAACAACCTCTAATGTATCTGTATTGATATAATATCCAATCATTCTTCCATGAATCAGATAAACAATACTGGCATCTTCTTCACCTTCATCATCCCACACAGATACCGGAGTCACACTCAGGAGCTGAACTCGTTTCTGTATTGGCTTTTCATGTTTAACCTTCATCCATTCAAGTTTTGTAGTCCAACTTTGGGCAAGACTTTTACTCAGATACTTTTCTGCATAAGATGGATCCAGGAGCCTCCAGCATTCCTGAATAACAAAATATGCATTCTTCACATATTTTTGCATTTCTTTTGCATTCCAGTCTTCGCCCGGCTTTTCAAATTTCTTCATTTTTTGAAGACTTTTGTATTTTGCCTTTTGAATATAGCAATGAAATGCAATCGTTCCAGCCCCGGCAAAACATGCCATTGCCATCCAGCCAACTATCGTTTGCGACCATCCACCCGGACTCTCGTCATCCGTATAGTTTGATTCATTATTATAATGATATGTTCCACCGGAACTTCCCCCTGAACTTCCTCCTGAAGATCCGCCGCCGGCCCTCGCATAACATGTAATTGAAAAGCACAGACAGCAGATACATGCGAGCAGTATACAACAGATTCGTCTATGTCTCGTCATCTTTTTATTCGCTCTTATTTTTCTTTCGTTTACGGGAGATCAGACCAAGAAGGTTCTCATCTTTGGTATCGGAAAGATCATCATCGGTTACGGTTGGCTTGGATACTACGTACGCTCCTCTGGCGGCCGGCGGATCATTCTCCTGCTCAGTCATCTCTTCTGTCGACTCGTTCAACGGAACCTCTTCTTCTCTCACCTGCACAACATCGAGGGATTCTTCCATCTCGGAAACTTCCCTGTCATAAGCATTGCTGTCGAAAGGTTCTTTATCAGAAGTTTCTTCCTCACTGTCAGATAAATCGTCTGCTGGCTCTGCCTTCCTGCGTGAGTTCCACGGTGCGTATTCCGGTACGACCGGTTCTTCTGGCTGTGCAGAACTTTCTGCATCATCAGATATGATCTCGCTGTCTGCATCGACTGCTTCTGCTTCCTGTTTGAGTTCTTTCAGACCGCGACGGAGGAGGATCAGGTAGATGAGGTCTACTACTCCGTTGCAGAGGAAGATCCAGCCGGCGAAGATCACGGTGTATTTCACCATGGTGAATGGATTGAGCACCAGAGAAATTCCGAGGCCGATGAAGATGAGGCTTCCGATCAGGAGGAATTTCCAGGCTCCACTTCCGCGTTTTTTAAGTTTGAAGCTTCCTTTCAGGCTCCAAATGCTGTCTACGAGGATGAAGGTTCCAAGCAGGATCGGCAGGAGCTTGACCACGATCTGCGGGTTCATGAAGAGAAAGATTCCGATAACCATCAGAACACCGCCGGAAAAAAGATCCAGAATCGTGGAATTCAGTTTCTCCAGAATATAGATCAGGATATGATAAAATCCTACAAGAATCAGCAGAATTCCAAATATAAATTTACAGATTACATTGATCGTGTTCACAGGCATAAACGCCAGGCACGCTCCCAGGGCGATATATATGATCGAGGTTACAATCTGCCCTTTCAAAAAGTTATTGATTTTTTCCCACATGAGACTTTCCATGCTCCTTTCATCCCGATAATAAGATTTCTACAGACAGTATACCGTTTTTTGAAAGACTCGTCTATAGACATCTCTGGATGAATGTCCATTTTATAATGGCAAACCTGCAGCGGACAGTCAGACAAAAACAGACCAGAGTCTGTGGAAGGCTCCGGTCTGAATGCTGCATATATTATTTTACGGTTACTTTGATCACATAGGATTTCTTTCCTGATCTTACTGTGATCTTTGCGGTTCCTTTCTTTTTGGCTGTGATAATGCCAGTGGAAGAAACTGCTGCAATGTTTTTATTTGATGTTGCATAGGTTACTTTGTCTGTGGAGGTCAGCGGGCTGATCACTGGTTTCAGTGTTGTCTTCT
>OLOV01002125.1_pt1 | contig 13923 bp, 13 predicted proteins | sample 1672931 | NCBI WGS metagenome assembly OLOV01 (sample SAMEA3136738, study PRJEB25190) | human gut metagenome | biome: human gut; feature: human-associated habitat; material: faeces | place: Austria | collected 2013
GTCAGGTTGCCGAAAAGATTGTCTTGGGGCTTGAAGACTACCTCAACCTGTGCAAATGACACAAATGTACATCTGACAATGTAGTTTTATAACTCGAAAAAAAATATTACACCATGGCACTTTCGCGCGACAATCTTTGGCGCAATTCAAGGGATTACTTCTTCATTACCTTTGGAATGGCGCTGTATGCTTTTGGCTTCACGGCTTTTATACTGCCGCACAAGGTCGTCATAGGTGGCCTTGCCGGTGTGGGTACCCTTGTGTATTTCAGCACCGGCATACCTGTGGCAATCACGCAGTATCTGTGCAATCTTGCTCTCCTCGCAGTCGCCTACCGTATCGTGGGACGCAAATTTGTTGTAGGGACCATTTACGGCGCCACTATGATTTCGCTGTGGGTGGGCCTGTTCCAGCCAATCTTTGAACGTATTGTCGCTGTACACGGGCCTTTGGTCCAAAGTCCGGCGATGAGTATTGCCGTTGGAGCCATCATCATAGGCGTGGCTATAGGCATTACTTTTGTGCACAACGGGTCTTCCGGCGGTACCGATATCGTAGCTGCCATGGTTTCCAAGCGATCTAATGTGACAATAGGCCGTACGATGTTGTGCACCGATTTTTTTATCATATCATCGTCCTACTTCCTGTTCCACGACCTCAACAAGGTGATATACGGCCTTATGGTGACCGGCATTATTTCGTATGTAGCCGATATGGTAATCAATACCAACCGCCAGGCAGTGCAATTTACGATAATATCGCCACGGTGGAGCGAGATTGCCACGGCCATCAACAACGATGCCCATCGCGGGTGTACTGTGGTGGATGCCATGGGTTGGTATAGTAAGTCGCCGGTGAAGATGCTACTTGTCGTATGCCGCAAAATAGAGTCGGTCACCATTTTCCGCATTGTCAAGTCTGTCGATGGTAATGCTTTTATTACACAAGGCAAGGTCAACGGCGTCTACGGACGCGGTTTTGACCAAATGAAAGTGAAGGTGAAACCGGAGGGGCAGCGTGAGGGCGATGACTTGTCGCGCCGTATTGATGCGGCAGCCATGGGCGACCACGGGATAGGCGGCGCAGCCGAGGATCCGTTCAGACATGCACATTCGGCTCGCGCCACTGTCGAAGAAGAACGTATGCGTAGCGGAGGACAGCCTACCAGCCGAATATAAATCCACATACGACAAAATCAACAGATATGATAATACGCAAATTCATCGCAATCTCCCTGTTGGCCGTTGCGGCGTTGTGCCGGTCAAGCATTGCGTTCGCTGAGGACCGCTATCCATTTATGGATACGTCACGTCCTTCCAAGCCTTTGGATATAGGCGTACATGTCGGGTTGGGAGTCTCCACCCAAATCCAAAACTATGCTTCCGCCGTGCCCGGATGTGCAGACTTCCATCTCTCCTCAGGGCTGCAAAGTGCCTTTGGCGCAACTGTCGAAGTGCCTTTGCGTCGCTATATAGCTATAGGTACCGGTGCCGATTTCGTAATCAGCAACAACTCGTGGGCAATGACTGTCATCAATTCCGAGCCCAATACGGTCAGTACATTATATTGTCGTAATACATACCGCGCTTTCGAAATTCCGATATACGTGTCTCTACGCTTCAATTTGGGGTCGCGTATCGTCTGGACAAACGAGGGCGGCATGTACCTCAGCTTTGGCACCGGCGGCCGTACTCGCATTACATCCTATACTGCGGCGGTCAATCAGTTGGGGCAGCAGCAGGTGACGCGCACTCGGTACGACCATGCGTATTACAACGCTGACACGCCGATACTCAACGGCATCGGCCGTAATGATGTCGGCATACACCTCTCCACCGGATTGCAGTACTTGCATCATTGGACGCTCAAGGCTGTCATGCGCTACGGCTTTAGGGACGTGGCACGCAATTATGGCGTGCTTGATGTGAATGTCCACAACCTTGCTTTCTCGTTCCGTCTGGGATATACATTTTGACATTCGGACTTTTATTCCCGGACGCAATAAAACTAACGGCACAATAATTCAGCCCATGAGGGCAATATAGAATATGACAACATACACTTCGGGCGAGTCTTCAGTACATAGCGACTGGGATCGCCTTCACTTATGGCATCCGTATACTTCGACCATAGATCCTCTGCCTACCTACAAGGTAGACCATGCCAACGGATGCGTCATCACGCTGTCTGACGGCACCGAACTTGTGGACGGAATGTCTTCGTGGTGGTGCGCCATTCACGGATATAACAATCCGGTAATAAATGCCGCTGCTACCGAGCAGCTTTCTCATATGAGCCATGTAATGTTCGGCGGCCTGACACATGACCCGGCCATCACGCTGGGCAAAATGCTCTTGAAAGTTGCACCCGAGGGTATGAATAATATATTCTATGCCGATAGCGGCAGCGTGGCTGTGGAAGTGGCTATGAAGATGGCTGTACAGGCCGCCATATCGCGCAGCGGCAATCACGGCAAGACCAATTTTGTGACCATACGCCGCGGCTATCATGGAGATACTTGGAATGCCATGAGCGTGTGCGACCCGGTCACCGGAATGCATACCGCTTTCGGTACATCGCTGCCTATACGCTATTTCGTGCCATCGCCCAAATCGCGCTTTGACGGCGAATGGGACGCCTGCGACATCCAACCATTGCAAAAGGTGTTCGAAGAACACCACAACGAGATTGCTGCACTCATACTCGAACCTATCGTTCAGGGTGCCGGTGGTATGTGGTTTTACCATCCAGAATATCTGCGTCAGGCACGCAAACTTTGTGATAGGTATGGCGTGTACCTCATTTTTGACGAAATTGCCACCGGATTCTGGCGCACCGGACGCTTCTTTGCCTCGGAATATGCCGGAGTTGTACCGGATATTATGTGTATAGGCAAGGGACTGACTGCCGGCTATCTTACTATGAGTGCTGTGCTTACTACTAAGGATGTGGCCGACACCATCAGTCGCGGTGAAGCCGGAGTGCTGATGCACGGGCCCACGTTTATGGGTAATCCATTGGCCTGTGCCATTGCCGTGGCCTCGTTGCGTCTTCTCAATAGTCAGGACATGCATGCACGTATAGCTCGAATCAACGAGATTATCTCTCGTCATCTTGCACCCGCGCGTACTCTGCCCAATGTCTCCGATGTGCGCACATTGGGTGCTATAGGGGTCATCGAAATGTGTAACCCTGTGGACGTCGGCGAGTTTCAGAAGATCTGCGTCGAGCGTGGTGTGTGGATACGTCCCTTCGGACGCAATGTTTACGTCATGCCGCCATACGTGATTGAGGATGCTCAATTGGCTTTCCTTACGGATACTATGGTGGACATTGTGAGGACTTTACCGTAAACGTTTTGCCGTGAAGACGATAGAAAAGACCTTGCAACACCTTGCAGACAGCGGCAACCTGCGGACTATCCCGCATGACACCGCTGCGACAGGCGAAGACGTCCTCGATTTGACGTCCAACGACTACCTCGGCATTGCCGGGGATGTCAAATTGCGACGCAGTTTTCGGGAAAGCCTTGATGATGAAGATTTTATGCTCACGGCCAGTGCCTCACGTCTACTGGCTACGCACCAGCGTCAGTATGAAGAGTTGGAAGAACTGTTGGCCGGGCTGTATGGTAAGCCTGCGTTATTGTTCAATAGTGGCTACCACGCCAATACGGGAATGATTGCCGCCTTGGGCGACAAGCATACGCTGATACTTGCCGACCGCTTGGTGCACGCTTCTATTATCGATGGAATGCGGCTAAGTGGCGCCCGATTTATGCGTTATGCTCACAACGATTATGGGCATTTAGAGATGCTTTTACGTAAATTCGGCGGAGAGTATGCACGTGTGCTCATCGTCTCCGAATCCGTGTTCTCCATGGATGGTGACCGCTCTGATATTGCTGCGTTGGTGGCATCCAAACGATTGCACCCCAACGCATTGCTTTATATAGACGAAGCACATGCAGTGGGCGTGTGCGGTCCTTGCGGGCTGGGATTGGCCGTGCCGTATCTTGACGATGTAGATATACTTGTGGGCACGTTGGGTAAGGCCTTGGCCTCGCAAGGTGCCTATGCCATTCTTTCGGAAACGTTGCGCGAGTATATGGTCAATGCTGCGCGTTCGTTGGTTTTCTCCACTGCTCTGCCGCCCCTGTCAGCTCGATGGAGTGCCTATGTCATACGTCGGTCGGTAGACATGGAGGACAGTCGTCGTCATCTCGAATCAGTGTGCCGGGACGTGGCTTCTGCTGTCAATGCCTCCGGTCTGGCTATGCACGAAGTGTCGCCATCGCACATTATCCCTATAATAATAGGAGATGCGGCACGCGCCGTCAGACTGTCCAAGGCACTGAAACTCCGGGGGGTGCTGTGTCTTCCTATAAGGGTGCCCACTGTGCCGCCGGGCACCGAGCGGCTTCGCTTGTCGCTCAACGCCTCTATCTCCGATCGGGATATACAACACATCGCCGAGGCATTTGCCGAGGTGGCTGCAATGCAGATTTAGCGCTTTGCGATAGGTCGTGTAAAAGAGAATGTTGAACTTTTGGCACGGTTATTGCCTTTTGCTTTTAAAACATTCGTGAGTGAAAATTAACAGTGAAACGATGCAAATGTTGAAGTTAAAGAGACTTTTACTTGCGAATTAAAAAATATTAAGTAAAAAAGAGTGTGCTATAATAACAAAAAGGCATACCTTTGCAGAGAATAGCAACATAATGTTATCATCTATCAATATGAAAAAGATTATTCTTTTGGCTGCTATTGCACTAGGTGCAATGTCAGCACAGGCTCAAGCAGTTGAGTCCCCCAAATTCTTTGACAATTGGTCGATAGGACTTGATGGCGGTGTCACCACCCCGTTGAAGAACTATTCCTTCTTTCCCAACATGCGCGGCTTGGTAGGTCTGCACATTGACAAGCAGATTACACCCTCCTTCGCACTCGGTGTTGAAGGCCAGTTCGGCGTCAATACCTCTTCCTGGACACAGGAAATACACTCTCGCACCGCTTTCGACAACTCGTATGTAGGGGTCTATGGCAAAGTTGATCTTTTCAACTTCTTTGGCGGTTACAAGTGCGAAACTCGCCCCTTCACCATCGAGGCTCTTGCCGGTGCCGGTTGGGGACACAACTTCAATACCAGCTATATAGAAGCAGAACGTCTGGTATACCGTCCTGACAACAACTACTTTGTAACCAAGGTCGGCTTGAATTTTAACTTCAATGTTTCGGAGAAGGTAACCATTTCTCTCCAGCCCAGCATTTCTTGGAACATGGATGGAAATGGTTCGCAGAGTACCACATACTATGATGCCAATCGCGCCGTATTCAACCTTCAAGCAGGTGTGACATACCACTTCGGCCCCGGCTTCACTTGTGTTAAGCCCTTCGACCAAGCCGAAATCGATGCCCTCAACGGACAAATCAATGAACTTCGTGGCCAGCTTAACGACTGCAACGCCAATGCCGCCGCATGGGAAGCTAAAGCCAATGGCCTTGCTAACGAACTGGCAGCTTGCAAGAACCGCAAGCCCGAGGTAGTTCAAGTCAAGGAAGAAACCAATATCCTCAACAGCGTACGTCTCGTATTCTTCCGCATAGGTTCGTCCGCTATCACTGCCGACCAGCAGCCCAATGTCGAGATGGTAGCTTCCTACCTGAAGAACCACAAAGATGCCAAGGTTGACATCAAGGGTTACGCTTCGCCCGACGGTTCCGAGGAAATCAACATTCGTCTTGCCAATGCACGCGCTCAGGCTGTGAAGGATGCCCTCATTAACAAGTATAAGATTAACGCCAACCGCATCAGTGCACAAGGCGAAGGCATCGGCAATATGTTCTCCGAGGAGAGCTGGAACCGTGTCAGCGTCTGCACCATCGAAGACGGTAGCAATAAGTAATCATGTTTGACTCGGGCTATTTATAACGCCCGGTTTAGATGCGACATACAGTCGGCGACTCATACCTTGGGTGTGTAGTCGCCGATTTTTTTTTCGGCGTATAAGCAATCTCGGGTATAATACTTTACGACAATCAAAAAGCCGGGGAAGGGAAGCCGAGAAAGAGATTATTTGGGGATAATGCGTGATAAACTAAAGTCAAAGCGACAATGCAATTTTCAGCGTGTTTAAGACTTCAGATTTTTTGAGGCCGCAGGGAAGAAGAGTTTTCGGCGAGGATGGGGCTTCACAAGCCCACAGCTCCTCCTCGCCGAAAACTCTTCTTCCCGACCAAAAGTCAACGTAGTCCAAGGCAGTACAAAAAAAAGGAGACCGAAGTCTCCCTGAGATTTACTAATTTTGTATTGCACTATGACAAAACATTTAACCTCAAAACAAAGGTACCACTTTTTTTGAACACCAAAATCGCGGCACTCGTAAAGAGAGGCGTATGGGTCAAAACGGGTGCTAAAAAATGCTGTAATAGCTTTGGTTTACAGTGCGTTATCACAGTTCAAAAGTTTTGAACCCTCATCTGGCATGAGCGCTTTGGATCTATGGGTCAAAACGGGTGCTAAAAATCACCATTAGATTTTAGGTTTGAACAATAAGTTTTAACTTTGCTTCACGGCCTGAAGCGTAACAGGGCTCTGCTGGGGAGCGACCCTGCCAGGAATAGGGTCGTCAAATATGCATATTGCACTTATAGGAAGACGGCGGATTAGCTGTCTTCCTTTGCATTATGCAATTTTGCATATGCCAATAAAGACCCCGTTTTGACCCATAAGTCGAAAAGTTAATGTAATGTTAAAAATAAACCAGCGAGTTGGGTAGCACATTCTAATGCTGCTCAACTCGCTGTGTATCTGCGCGTAGCACTATCCAACTGTCAAACTATAAATTCCCTCAAAAAGACGGAATATGAGTTAATGCGCTGATAATCAGATATTCGATTTTCTGCTATATATTACGTCTATATAGAATATTTGATTTTGTAATCTTTTGTGGATTAATTATTTATAAATCTATTACGTCTATCATTGGGATTTTATAGGTCAAAGATGGGAAGTTTCGCAAAATAATTGAGTGACTGAGCCTGGGAGCTTTCCAAAAAGCAAAAGGCTACCCAAAAACTGTTAAATCGATTAAACGACATATACTACATGGTTGACCAAGGGGAGGTGAGTGTCCTTACTGTTTCTTTCCAATCTGGCGAAGTCTGACGGGCACCGTTTGAGTCGAATGCTATCCATTTTCGTCCTATAGCATTTGCTTTGAGCGGAGGATTGGAGATAGTCTCGAGATAGATTCCCTTGCTATCAATTTGGGCATAGACTGGTGCATCGGCAGCTACTACAACAGCATTCTTGATGTGTTTGCTTATTTCACGTTGCAACTGAGCGGCAAAAGGATTAGAGCCTTTCGCCGAGGTGCAGGTGTGGAGAACAATAGGGAATGGGCGGTTATAAGCATTGAGCACCAATTCATAATCGTTGAGAGTGCGGAGAATCAATTCGGCAGTCTGAGCCGGTGTTAGATCCTTGCCGTTGAGACGAACACCGCTGGAATTCCCTTCGGGGTCGCAGATCCCATGGGCATAGATGTTGAATGCCGGACCTACACCGAAAGCATCGTCGAAAATCTTTGAGGCTTCCTGCATCTCCCAATTCGTCAAGTCCTGGTTGTCCATGATATTGACATTGAGTTGCCGGACATCCGGATCTGCCTGAAGGAACCGTTTGTTGCGATAGTCAGTGCGCTGTATCACTTCCACGGAAGTCCCGTCTTTGAGTTGATGGCTCACAGACTTTGGCTCAGGATGGGAAAGCTGCTCAAAGCATTGTTCATATTTGAGGATCTCTTCATTGATTTGCTGGAAGGTCTGTGCCATGCTCCATTGGGCGCAGAGCATCAGCATAATGAAAACCAACTTTCTCATTTCTTTTCGGTTTGGCAATTTACACAATCGCCGAACTTAGCGGCAAGTTTGTTCCTTGCTTTTTCGACAGTTTCCACTGCATCGGCAGAAGACTTGAATTGATTGTATGCCCCTCTCATCTCTGCCTCGGCTTCAGGTAGCAATTCACTACCTAAGTCTCTTTGTATTTGAGCCTTCTCTTTTTCCCATGTACGGTAGAAATTGCGATTTGGAGTATATCCATAGGTGCCATATACAACCTGTAAATTTTCTTTCTTTGCGTCGCGCTGAATCTTACGGTCATTGGCGAACTGTCTCATTTTATCGCCAAGTATCTCAATCTGTTGGGGAGTGTTGGTACGATCAACTTCATCGAGGTAACCGTCACCATCTGTACCAACCAAAATCAATGTTAAGGCTGTCACTTCCATATCGGCATTGGTAAATCCCGGACCAGCAACCTTTTCAATTCCATATTTACGGATATTGTCCAATACCTCACTCAGTCTTGTTTGGGGCAGATTGATGTTAGCGAGAAGAGCCTGTGACGCAGCACCGTTGTTTAGCGCCTCTTTAAGCGCACCCTCCCGATTTTTATCTGCATTTTTCAATAAATCTCTGAGTTCCTGAACCTTTTTAGCATGTTCGATTACTGCTGGATCAGGTGTCTCACCAATGAGCGATACCGGGAAAAGCATCATAGTAAATGCCATCAGTAGTACTATCAGTTTAATATGTTTCAGAGGACTCTTCATTTTCGGCTATTTTTTTGCTTTGGAGATATTCTATTTCTTGGGTCATGCATTCGTCGAGGAATGTTAGTTCGTCAAGCGTCAGGGAATTTTCATCAGCGATGAAACGTTGAAGAAGTTCCTCATAGTCGTAAGTGGGTGGCTCATTGAAATCTGTTATCATGCCCTCTGTCGGTTTCACCTGAGTTCCTTTGGCATTGGTGACTTGATTCTCAAAATTTTCACGGTGCTTACGGGCCATATCCTGCCCATTTACCGATGGCTTGAAATTTGCATCAGCCGCAATGTCGCCCATGACCTGATTGTGCAGCTGTCGGGTAGTTGCGTGCTGTGCCTCAGCATAAGCTATAGCAAGAGCCAAAAGACGCGCGTCTTTCTCAGGATCATATGAAGAAGATGAGCGCCGGCTATAACCACCTCCTCGATTTTTGGAGGCGCCTCCCACTGACTTGCCATTAGCCGGACGAATGAGTTTGCGCGATGGTGTGATCTGCACCCCATACTGGGCTTTTGCTGCGCTGCGTATTTTGCTTTGCATTGTTTGGTACTGAGCCACATCCGGGTCAGGGATGTTGATGTCGTTCCAATGCTCCTTGAGGAACTTATTGAAGGTCGTAAGTTCTCCGTTGGCGATGCGGACTTCCACATCGCCTTGCTGACCTGAATTGGTATTGGCAACAGACTCGCCTAAGACATACTGATTTTGGGCCACAATAGCCAGAGGGCTCATGAGTGTCGCAATTGTCAGTAGTATTTGTTTTAACTTTTTCATTGGTTGTCATTTAAGATTATTGAACAGGCTTGCCATTTTCGAACATTCCGTCATGTATCAGTTCTTCATCGAGCCAAAGCTTTCCCTTTCCATGGAATTTTCGGTCTTTGAACTCACCTTCATATCGGAAGTTTTTCTTTCTCTTTTTGTCATAACCGGTCATGACTCCTTCAACAGGTAGAACGGTGTCGCGCAGTTTCTTGTAAATCTTCTCCATGCTCATAGATGCAGGGATTTCGCCGGCTTGCATGAGCGCAAGTTCGTTGGGTAACTCAAAATCACTGACATCCCAATAATAAATGGAATTGAGACCTATGGGTTTGGCTTCTCCTCTAAATACAGGTGCGATATCATATACGCCCTGGAACTCAATTGTGCCGAGATTTGGATATTCATATATAGTCACATTTGTAGGGAAGAACCCTTTGTTATTCAACCGCAGGCTTATGTCCGTCTCCAAATCTTGCAATAAGGATTGTTCCAGCATGCCTTTGGGTATTGAGTTAACCTTCGTAGAAAGTTTGTCGCTCAAACGCTGATTCATAATAATATTGGCCGCAAAGGGAGTGATGACATTGTACCATTTTTGACCTGAGCGGGCATAGTCCTGGAGATGTTGAGGTATCCGAGCTATATATTCCTTTGATTTAACGGCCTGTTTATATGCTTCTTGGCCTCCATAACAGTTAAATATGAACTGGTTTATTGACTCAAGATATCTGTCGGGATCCGAGGAGCCTAAAGGGAAGCGTGTATGTGTTTTATCACATGGAATTCCCTTTTTATCTTGATATTTAGCAAAAGCGATACTGTCCTCAGGGTTAATCTTATATACGTATAGCGACTTGGTGTAATCATATTTCGAAACTCCTTTTTGTGAACTTTCATATATCACTTTGTGCTGAATATCAAGTCGTGCAATCCCAGGATAGAGTTCCCTTACATAGTAATCATATGTGTCTGAGATGTTCTCCGACCCAGAAAATATTTTTGCCATTCCCTGAGCCAACATTCCACTCATTTCAGAACTGAACATTGCGAATTGAGAGCCCACAGTAGATCTTCTACGATTACGAATAGCGATGGATCGCGTCATTGAGTGGGATAAATGCTCACCCGCTTTCGCTATTCCAACGGCTAAGGCAGTATTACCCTTACCCTCCATATTATAGCCAAAGAAAGCAGCCACCTGTCTAGTTTCAGGTGAAAAGACAACCTCTTTGGTTCCGCGTTCAGGATATCTATCTACGTTGGCATCACGAATTATGCTATCGGGCATAATGTCGATTATAGCCACCGGAATCAGATGGCCGTTGGTTTCAGCGCTCATCCACGTGCCTGTCATACGCTGGACAAAGTCTTCCGCATAGCTCTGAATATACTCACCGCGTTGCTCTAAAGTACTGATGGCTTTATGTAATTGGTTGCTTGAAGGTAGAGATTCGGCGGCATGCCTAAGTCGATCGAGATTTAGTTGGAGATAATGATAATCTCGGGCGTTAAACGCAATGTTGCCTAAAATATACGCGGCGTTGGCCACTACTGTTTTGGGTGAATATTCAGAGGATGCTAATTGTTCCAGGGTACGGTCGGCAAAAGCGAGTTCGCGATCAGGGATTGAATCATTCTCATAGATAGCCGAGCAATAGTCAAGAAGCTGCTGATGCCAGCCAGCTTCTGACAGACCATCCTTCTCCAAAAGCGAAAAGGATTGATTGAAGTCGCCGTCGGTAGCGATATTCATCAATAACTGATGGGCCATTTCGGCTCTGTCGGTGTTTTGCGCTTGAAGCGAACAAACACAACAGTTGATCAAAAGCAATGTGATAAAGAAGAGAGATCTGGACATGCCAAGTCAGGTTTCCCTTGGCTCTCGAGAAGTTATAGGTGAAAGAAAACGTGAGCCAACTATGTCATGTCCTATTTTGAGGGTTCTGAGAAAGCCTGTGAGCAGATGTAACAATAGCAGCCCATGCTATACGCGTGAGAGCCGCCATGCTATCCTTGCTCTGTTTATGAATTTCTCAGAATCTCAAACTACAAGATGAGCATAACGCTTCTTTAATTCAATATGTCGTCGGACCGGACTACTCCTATCCAATGGCAAAGTTAGCTAAAATATTTGAGAACGAGCGCGTAACACAGAGGAAAAAATCAGGTTGTAGAGTCAAGTGGCAAGTGCAGAATTAGTGAATCATATTGTATAACTCAACTTTTGGAGAGGAAAAGCCTAATTTTTTTCTTAGGTCTATCGTTTATGCGTGATAATGCGCAAGATATGTCTTTTCGCGTTGAGGCATTGGCACTAAGCAAAAAAATGCGTAATTTTGTGCCCGTAAAAATGAACGGAGAAGTTCCCAGAATATTGATAAGCAAGGAGACTGTGTCCTCGATGGCTGCCGTAGTGTATCCCGGAGGTATCGAAGCCGTCACTGTCATCGACTCGGTTGCCAAGGCACGCATAGCATTACGTGCCTTGCGCAAGTGTACGCATATCGGATTCGATACGGAGACACGGCCATCGTTCCGTCGTGGACACATGAACAAGGTGGCTTTGCTGCAATTGTCATCAGGGCCGCATTGCTATCTGTTCCGCCTGAATATGCCGGGAATATTTGACGCGGCAAAGCCTTTGCTCGAAGATCCGGAAATTATCAAAATCGGTCTTAGCGTACATGATGATTACAATGCACTGCGCCGTCGTGGCGAAATCAATCCGGCCGGGTTCTTGGACCTGCAAGACTATGCGCGCACATTCCATATCGAGGACATATCTTTGCAGAAGATTTATGCCATAGTCTTCGGCGAACGCATCAGCAAGGCCCAACGTTTGACCAATTGGGAGGCTGCACGGCTCACCGAGGCGCAGCAGATATATGCCGCCATAGATGCTTGGGCTTGCCTTAAACTTTACCGCTATATGCGCGAAGGACATTTCGACCCGTACACTTCGCCGTACATTGTGCACGAAGAGGAGGTCTCCGAAGATGCTGCCGAACATACCGATACGGAGGCCGCTGCGGATGTAAAGTCGGATGCCGGGGTGCTGTCGAATGATGTACCTTCAATGGCGGATACTGCTGCCGAATAGTATTTACGAGGCAAAATATCATTATACTCAGATGTCCGCTCGTCCGCCCAAATACAAAGTTGTCCCCGTATTATTGATGGTATACCTTGCCGCGATGGCATTTGTCGGGTATCCGCGTTATGCTGCCGGACAGATGTCTGCATTGCAATATTTCGGGATAATTGCCGCGACCGTTGCAGTCATAGTCCTGCTGTTCTTTTCGCTACGTGCGCGCTACCGTCGCGGCAAGTAATCAATCTGTCTGGTTTATAATTATTTGCATGAGAGATGCCGTTAAGTAAATGGCGTCATTCCGGTTGTGTGTCCGGACAATGGAAACAGGGTGGTAAATTGTCGATTTGGTTTTTTATGTGCTGTATGGCGAACAAAAGTCCGGCCTTAGGTTGTTGTATATATACAAGGCGCAATACAGACGGATTGCGTAGTTATAAACCTTTATTGTTTAACCAAACACACGACAAAATGAAAAATTCAGATGTAATGGTTGCCGCCACTGTAGGCGCATTGGCCGGCGCAGCCTTAGGTTTACTGTTTGCACCCCGCTGCGGCAAAAAGACACGAGCCGCGATATGCGAGTATATGCGTCGTCATTGCCGTCCGTGCAAGTGTGACGAGCAGGAGTGCTGCGAATGCGACCAAGCCACCGACAACGACGAAGACTAAGGCTTATCGGAAGCTGACGGCTAAATGCTGTCAGTCCCTGGCACAGTAGCGCGGATGTATCGGCACGGGCTTTGTAACAATAGGCCATCGGTGACCGTGCATCCGCGGCTTTGTGCGAAGGAGGTGGAAGGTTGCGCTACAAATACAATTATGGATGGTTAATATACCCTTAATACTTAATGAAATGATACAAACCTTACTGAATATCGGAACGCGAATCGTACGTCTGACGGTGCGTCAGCACTGTGCCGAGATACGCCGACGAGCCATTATGCGGACCGGCGATATCCTTGGCGCGATGGCTTGTTTTGCCGTATCGATGACCTTGATATTGATGGTCGCTGTTTTTATCGGCATCGGCGTGGTCCGATTGCTGGAAACGGTAATGGCCTCTCATTGGGCCTATCTGTCCGTGGCCGGAGTGTATGTCCTGCTGTACGTGATAGTACGAGTATTCCGGCGTCGGCTGTTTTATCGACCGATACAACGATTTCTATTCCGGATATTCGATTCGGAAGGACAATAGATGTAGCGTATTGCCACTGCAGCTTGGGAACGTGCGTGCGGCTCAGCGTTTGGGCTTGAACAATAGGGTATATGTGCAACCTACGAGCAAAGCGCCGCCGACGATGTTGCCCAAGGTGGCCGGTACGAGGTTGTCGCACAGCATCTGTACAACCGAGACATCGGCGCCTGTGGCCATGCCCGCCGGGATGAAGAACATATTGGCGATACAGTGTTCCCATCCCAAAGCTACGAAAGCGGCTACAGGCATCCAGCACG
>OLOV01002130.1_pt1 | contig 13914 bp, 9 predicted proteins | sample 1672931 | NCBI WGS metagenome assembly OLOV01 (sample SAMEA3136738, study PRJEB25190) | human gut metagenome | biome: human gut; feature: human-associated habitat; material: faeces | place: Austria | collected 2013
TTTTGTTCCTAGCCAGTTCTTCTGGCTAACTCCGGTTTTTCTAAACCGGCAAAATTTGTCTTTTTAGCATTCGTTTCCGTTTGCTTGAATTGACTATGGGTTGTGTTTATTCATATCCATTGTTCAGTTTTCAAGGATCAATCTGCTTTTCAGCAGCGAAGATTATTTTATCAAATCTTCATTCTCTTGTCAAGCACTTTTTTATTTTTATTTTGTGCTTTTTGCTGATATTTCGCATCAGCAGAAATTAGTATATCAGGTTCGCGTCCGCTTGTCAATGTTTTTATTTAAAAACTTTTCAATCTTCTGCGATTTCTGTGATTCGATTTTCTCAGTTTGCTCCGCCGTTTTCACGGGAATATTTATATATTATACACGCTTGCCGAAAAATGTCAACACCTTTTTTCACTTTTTCTCTTTTTCTTTTCAAACCTTTGATTTTTCCGCAATTTCACCGATTCGACCTCCTCATTTCCCTCTGTTTCTTCTATCATAATGCAGCAAAATCCCCAAAAGCAAAACCCCAATGGCATGCCATCAGGGTTCCTTTTCTGTCTATTCTGTTCTTACGCCTCAGTTTTCTCCTTCTGCGCCTGTCTTTTCTCCTCCATCTTAGAAACGCAAAGCGTACATGCCGCATCCCCTGTAATGTTTACCGTTGTTCGTCCCATGTCAAAAATACGGTCTATCCCTGCCACAAGCGCAATCCCCTCTACGGGCAGGCCAACGCTCTGCAGCACCATTGCCAGCATAATCATCCCTGCCCCAGGCACGCCTGCTGTCCCGATAGATGCCAGTGTTGCCGTCAGAATGATTGTCAGCTGCTGTCCAATCGTCAGATCAACCCCAAAACAGGTCGCAATAAAAATGACGCACACGCCCTGATAAATTGCCGTACCATCCATATTGATGGTCGCGCCCAAGGGCAGCACAAAGCTTGCAACATCCTTCTTCGCCCCCAGCTTCTGCACACATTCCAGATTCAGCGGCAGTGTCCCTACGGAAGATGCACTGGAAAATGCAAACAGGATTGCCGGCAGCATCCCCTTAAAGAACTGAATCGGACTCAGTCCGCCCATCGCCTTCACCGTCAGCGAATACACAACCACCATGTGCAGAATATACGCCGCATACGCCACCAGAAGCACCGTTGCCAAATCCCCCAATACAGAGGGGCCGTTTTCCGCTACCACAGGTGTAATCAAGCAAAAAACGCCAATCGGGCTCAGCTTGATGATTGCATCCATTACATACATGGAAATCGCACTTGCGCTCTCTACAAATTCCGTAAACGCCCTTCCTTTTTCGCCAACCGCAATCGCGCCAAACCCAAAGAACAGCGCAATCACGATAACCTGCAGCATATTTGCGTTTACCATAGGCTCCAATGCGTTATTCGGGAAAATATTCACGATGGTTTCGATAAAGCTCGGTGCCTCCGCCGCCTCATATTCCAATCCCGATGTCGCAAGCTGATGGAAAAATCCCTTGCAAAGGTTCGCAATCACCAGACCAATCAGCACTGCCATCGCCGTTGTACACATATAATAGCAAACGGTTTTCACCCCGATACTGCCAACCTTCCGCATGTCCTGCATGGAAATCACACCGCTCATAATCGAGAACAGCACAATCGGCACTACAATGAATTTCACTAAGTTTAAAAATAACGTCCCGAACGGCTTAATGTATTCCACCGCAATCTCAGGCGTTTTCATCAATGCAGCCCCCGCCAGAATCCCCAGCACCAGGCCTGCAAAAATATATGCCGCCAAGGGCAGCTTTTTCTTTTCCTTTGCCATTTCTTTCTCTCCTTCTTCTGTAAAAAATCGCACTGTTGCCTATTGTACATCACCTTTCCCCGTTTTTCAATGCTTTCCTGCCGTTTCCACGAAAAATCGCAGGCACTCAAAAAAGGGATAAACCCATTTTTTTGGATTTATCCCTTTTTATTATGTCTTATTATACTGCTATGCTTCCTGATTGCCTATGTAATCCTTAGCGAGGGAAGTTAATCTGTGCCTGTGCCGCAGCCAGTCTTGCGATAGGTACGCGGTAGGGAGAGCAGGATACATAGTCCAGACCAATCTGGTGGCAGAATTCAACGGAGTAAGGATCACCGCCGTGTTCGCCACAGATACCCAGATGGATGTCAGGACGAACGGGTTTTGCCTTTTCTACTGCCCACTGCATCAGCAGACCAACGCCTGCTCTGTCCAGTCTTGCAGTAGGGTCAACCTCGTAGATATTCTTGTCGATGTAGTCAGCCAGAATCTTACCTGCGTCATCACGGGACAGACCATAAGTCATCTGTGTCAGGTCGTTTGTACCGAAGGAGAAGAATTCAGCCTCTGTTGCAATCTGGTCAGCTGTCAGTGCAGCTCTAGGGATTTCAATCATGGTACCAACCAGATAATCCAGCTTCTTGCCCTTTGCTTCGAATACCTTTTCTACTGTTTCTACTACGATATTCTTTACATATTTCAGTTCCTTGATTTCGCCAACCAGAGGAATCATGATTTCAGGCTTAATGTTGATGCCATCCTCCTCGGAAACCTCGATAGCAGCTTCCATGATAGCCTTTGCCTGCATTCTTGCAATTTCGGGATAGCTTACAGCCAGACGGCAGCCTCTGTGACCCATCATGGGGTTCAGCTCATGCAGACTGCGTGCCTTGATTTTCAGTTCTTCCACTGTTTTGCCTGTCATTTCAGCCAGCTGTGCAAATTCTTCCTCTGTGTTAGGCATGAACTCATGCAGAGGAGGGTCCAGCAGACGAATGGTAACAGGTCTTTCCTGCATTGCCTTGTAGATGCCCTTGAAGTCATCCTTCTGGAAAGGCTCAATGCCTTCCAGTGCCGCTTCTCTTTCCTCTACGGTATCGGACATAATCATCTTTCTGAATTTCATGATTCTGTCAGCCGCAAAGAACATGTGCTCTGTTCTGGTCAGACCGATACCCTCTGCGCCGAAGTCGATTGCTGTCTGTGCATCGTTGGGCGTGTCGGCATTTGTTCTAACCTTCAGCACTCTCTTCGCGTCAGCCCAAGCCATGAAGGTCTGGAAGTTGCCTGTAATTTCTGCCTTTACGGTAGGAATATCTTCGCCGTAGATGTTACCTGTGGAGCCATCCAGAGAGATATAGTCCCCTTCCTTGAAGGTTCTGCCGCCCAGTGTAAAGGTCTTTGCTTCTTCGTTCATCTTGATTTCTTCGCAGCCGGATACACAGCAGGTACCCATACCACGCGCAACAACCGCTGCGTGAGAGGTCATACCACCACGCACTGTCAGGATACCCTGAGATGCTGCCATACCTTCGATATCCTCAGGAGAGGTTTCCAGACGAACCAGAATAACTCTGTCGCCTGCTTCTGCAGCAGCCTTTGCTTCCTCTGCTGTGAAATAAATCTTACCTGCGGCAGCGCCGGGGGATGCGGGCAGCCCCTTGCCCAGAGCCTTTGCAGCCTTCAGTGCAGCCTGGTCGAATGCAGGGTGCAGCAGCTGGTCAAGCTGTTTGGGTTCTACTCTCAGCAGAGCCTCGTCTGTTGTAATCAGACCCTCGTCTACCATTTCAACCGCGATTCTCAGAGCCGCGTTTGCAGTTCTCTTACCGTTTCTTGTCTGCAGGAAGAACAGCTTGCCTTCTTCAATGGTGAATTCCATATCCTGCATATCTTTATAATGCTTTTCCAGTGTGTTTGCGATATCCATGAACTGATCGTAAACACCGGGCATATCTTCCTTCAGCTTTGCAATGGGGTTAGGTGTACGAACACCGGCAACTACGTCCTCGCCCTGTGCATTTACCAGATATTCACCCAGCATAGCCTTTTCGCCTGTAGCAGCGTTTCTTGTGAAGGCAACACCTGTACCGGAGGTATTACCCATATTGCCGAATACCATCATCTGTACGTTTACGGCAGTACCCCAGCTGTAAGGGATATCGTTCATTCTTCTGTAAACGAAAGCACGGGGATTATCCCAGCTGCGGAATACAGCCATTGCTGCTTCCAGAAGCTGTTCCTTGGGATTCTGAGGGAATTCTTTGCCCTGGTCATCCAGATAAATCTGCTTGAAGATAGCAGTTACCTTTTTCAAATCCTCTGCTGTCAGGTCTGTGTCATATTTTGCGCCAACACTTTCCTTGTATTCATCCAGCTTTCTTTCAAATTTGGATTTGGAAACGCCGATAACAACGTCTGCAAACATCATGATAAATCTTCTGTAGGAGTCATAAGCAAATCTTGTATTTCCTGTCTTCTTTGCCAGACCTTCTACGGAAATATCATTCAGCCCAAGGTTCAGAACAGTATCCATCATACCGGGCATGGATGCTCTCGCACCGGAACGAACGGAAACCAGCAGGGGATTTTCGGGGTCGCCCAGCTTCTTGCCTGCGATTTCCTCCAGCTTTGCCAGAGCAACTTCAATCTGGTCGATCATTTCATCTGTCAGCTTCTTGCCGCCTTCGTTGTATTCCGTACAAGCCTCTGTGGAAATGGTGAAGCCATAAGGAACAGGCAGTCCCAGATTTGTCATTTCAGCAAGGTTAGCGCCTTTGCCGCCCAGCAGGTTTCTCATGCCCGCGTTGCCTTCGCTGAACATATAAACATATTTCTTGCTCATTACTCATTACCTCCTGTAATCAATTTTGGGTAAATTCCGATTCCTGCCCTTGCCGCAAAGCAAGGCAGAAACATTCTGTTAAAAACAATTACCACTTTTGCAACTCTTCTGTGCCGCGAGGAAAATTCTTCCCTATGCTAAGAATACCCCAAATTTCCCCGTTGCACAAGAGTGTATTTTGTATTTTTTGAAAAAATCGGGACATTTTTTGCCCCACTCTTTTTTGATACATCGCATACCGCAAAATAAAAGCTTTCATTTCCTTTTTTTCGACATAAAATACCGCTTTTGCGGCACGAAAAAAGCAGCCCGTAAAACGGGCTGCTTTCCCTTTATCTTGCTTTATCTCATTACAGCAGGCTGCCAACTGCCAGGAACAGAGGCGCGAATACCAGAGATACAACTGTCATCAGCTTGATCAGGATGTTGATGGAAGGACCGGAGGTATCCTTGAAGGGGTCACCAACGGTATCACCGATAACGGCTGCTGCGTGTGCATCGGAGCCTTTACCGCCGTGGTTGCCTTCTTCAATGTACTTCTTCGCATTGTCCCATGCACCGCCGGCATTGGACATGAAGATAGCCATCATAACACCTGTTACCAGAGCACCTGCAAGCAGGCCGCCCAGTGCATCAACGCCCAGCAGCAGACCAACTACCAGAGGAGCTGCAACTGCCATGATACCGGGAACCAGCATTTCCTTCAGTGCTGCTGTTGTGGAAATTTCTACGCATTTCTTGTAGTCGGGCTTGCCTGTACCTTCCATGATGCCGGGGATGGTACGGAACTGTCTTCTTACTTCTTCAATCATTTCAAATGCAGCTTTCCCTACGGACTGCATTGTGAATGCGGAGAACAGGAAGGGCAGCATACCACCGATCAGCAGACCGATGATAACACGAGGATTCAGCATGTCGATTGTGGACAGGCCAACAGCCTCTGCATAGGATACGAACAGAGCCAGTGCTGTCAGTGCTGCGGAACCGATTGCGAAGCCTTTACCCATAGCTGCTGTTGTGTTACCAACTGCGTCCAGCTTATCTGTGATGTTTCTTACGGAATGATCCAGACCTGCCATTTCTGCGATACCACCTGCGTTATCGGCGATAGGGCCGTAAGCGTCAACCGCTACAGTGATACCTGTTGTTGCCAGCATACCTACTGCGGACAGAGCGATACCATACAGACCACATACGGTGTATGCAATGTAGATACCTACGCAGATCAGGATGATGGGGATAGCTGTGGATTCCATACCTACAGCCAGACCGGAAATGATTGTGGTTGCAGGGCCTGTTTCGGACTGGTCTGCAATCTTCTTAACGGATTTGTAATCACCGGAGGTGTAGATTTCTGTGATGATACCGATAATCTGACCAACAATCAGACCTGCGATAACTGCGATGGCAGCCTTCATGTTGCCAAAGCAGGTTTTGGACAGAATCACAGATACAATCGCAACCAGAATTGCTGCTGTATAAGAGCCTGTCTTCAGAGCCTTGTGAGGGTTTGCGTTTTCGTCACCCTTAACAAAGAATGTACCGATGATGGAAGCCAGAATACCAACTGCTGCCAGTACCAGAGGATACAGAGCGCCTTCTGCGCTGTAGTATACCAGACCCAGTGTGATTGCAGAGATAACGGAACCAACATAGGATTCAAACAGGTCAGCACCCATACCTGCAACGTCACCAACGTTGTCGCCTACGTTATCGGCGATAACTGCGGGGTTACGAGGGTCATCCTCAGGGATACCTGCTTCAACCTTACCTACCAGGTCAGCACCAACGTCGGCAGCCTTTGTGTAGATACCGCCGCCAACACGGCCGAACAGAGCGATGGAGGAAGCACCCAGAGAGAAACCGAACAGGATGTCTGCATTGCCTGTCAATACATAGATTGCGCCTACGCCCAGAAGGCCCAGACCAACTACGCACATACCCATAACTGCGCCGCCGCTGAATGCGATAGACAGGGCTTTGTTCATACCGCCTGTTCTAGCTGCGTTTGCAGTTCTTACGTTTGCATTTGTTGCAACTGTCATACCGAAGAAGCCTGCCAGTGTGGAGAAGATTGCACCAACAACGAAGCAGATTGCTGTAGGCCAGCTTACGCCGAAGCCAATCAGAATAAACAGTACAGCTGCGAAGATAACCAGAATTTTGTATTCTGCGGACAGGAACGCTCTTGCACCCTCTCTGATGCTTGCAGCGATTTCCTGCATTCTGTCTGTACCCTCGTCCATTTTGTTAACCTTACCTGCCAGGACGAAAGCAAACAGCAGCGCCACGATACCAAGTACAGGCGCCAGATAGATTAAACTTGCCATAATAATCCCCCTGTTTCTTAAAAAATTTAGAATGTGGATAATAATAAAAATGCGGAATATAACTTCCTTCCCGCCGGGGCGGAAAATCAGTTCCCACGGGAGCGCCCTTCGCACCCCTCCGGTCGGTTCTGCCGGAAAAGCTCCGAAAAAAACAAATACACAGCCAAATCCTTCTGCACCAGAAAGCCCTGTTTTTGATGGCGCAGGGGGAATCGACGTGTACCATTTTTCATGCATTCCCTGCGGGTCAAGTCATATTCTGTCCCACAACTAAGTATAAACGAAAGGGTTTCCAAAAATCAAGTCACATCCTCCACACAGTTGTACTAATTTTGTATACAATTTTTGTTATTTTTGAACAATCTGCACAAGCAGGCTGTTTTTCCGCCCGTGCAATCTAAAAAACTCTCCCCAAATAACCGGAGAGAGTTCTTTTTTCCTATTATTTATTTTCATATCCGTGCAAGCCGAAGTCCTGCTTTCGCCCCACTCCTTATTGACACAGGAACTGCGCCACCAGCGGCAGTGTGATAACAGAAAGAATTGTGGAAACAAAGGCATATTCCGATGCTCTCTTCTCATCATTGCCGTAAAGATCGGCAAAGGAGGGCAACGCCGCCGCCGCAGGTGTCCCCATCAGCACCACCAGTACGCTCAGTGCCATGCCGCTCATGAAGGTTCCGCAGATGAGCTTCGTAATGATGGGCATAACAATCAGCGTAAGGAAGCTGAAAATATAAACCTTTTTATCCTTGAAGATTTCGCGCACATTCGCCGCCGCCAGCAAAGACCCAATGTAAATCATGGAAAGGCAGACAGTTGTATTTGCGGAATACTGCAGCACATCAAAAATAGGCTGCGGCAGAGAAATCGAATTCACGAAGCAGAATACGCCGATAATCGCGGAAAGACAGATTAGGTTGATAAACGCATCCTTGAGCATCTGTCCTGCGGATTTTTTCAGGTCACTGCCCATTGCAAACAGCACAGAGCAGACGGTAAACAAGAATACGTTGCAGGTAAACATGACAGCTACGCAGAAAATCAGTCCCTCTACGCCGTACATTGCCATAATCAACGGCTGCCCCATAAAAATAACGTTGCTGTAAACGCCGCCGCCGCTGAATAGCCCCAGCTCCTTCGGCTGCATTTTCATCGCCTTGCCGACAATAAAGAACAGCAGCGCACCGATGCAGCACATCAGATACGTCGCACCGCAGGTCACCAGAAAGCCCTTGAAAATCTCAGGAGAGTATTCCCTCTGCAGCAGAACTACCATGTTACAGGGAACCGCCACGCGCGTCAGCACGATAGAAAGCCCCTTCGCATTCGTCAGTGACAGAAAATTCTTCTTGTGCAGCACCACGCCGATAATCATCAAAATGACCATCGTAATGAGCTGATAAATTACAGGTATCGCCATTGCTCTAAACTTCCTTCCTCTTATCTTCTATCTCTTATATTTTTATAGCGACTTCCATTTTATCTTAAAATAAGCCGGTTTGCAATATTTTTTCCATTTTTCCGCAATATTTTCAATCTTTTATCAAAAGATAACCAGTTTAAATTTAAAAAATAAGATATCTTATTTATTGAAATGCATTTTTTTCTCCAAAAGACACTGCGCCGCCTTTGCCGCCAGAATCCCTACAACCGCCCCTGCCAGAACGTCCGTCGGAAAGTGTACCCCCAAATACAGACGGGAAAATCCAATCAGTGCCGCCAGCACATACGCCGCCGCTCCCCATCTGCGGTCAATGGCATAAATCGCCGTTGCCGCCGCAAAGGATGCCGAGGTGTGTCCGGAAGGAAAGGAATAATCCCCCAGCCTGCGCACCAGAATCTCGTACCCCAGCAGGTCATACGGTCGCGTGCGCGCCACCAAGGGCTTCAGCAGAAGATTGCAGATAACCATATTGAATGCCAGAGAAAGCAGCACCAGCAGCCCGCGATTGCTCCATTTTCGTCCCTTTACGCCAAGCAGCAGAAGCACCACGCCAATCCCAATCCAGAGCATCCCCTTGTTCGCCAGAGAGGAAATAAAAATCATAATTTTATCCATAACAGGGCTTGCAAAAACCTCCCGTATCCAAAGCAAAAGCTGCCCTTCCATCTCAAAAAGCCGTTCCATCTCAAAACCTCCTTTCCCGTCATCGTATCACATCGTTGCTCTCTCGGTCAACGGGTGCAAAAGAAAAACCGAAGGAGGAGCTCCTTCGGTCTTTCTAAGTACGCATCAAATATTCATTTTATATTTTCCTTTATTGTTGTTCTGAAACTATCTTATAAATATTCGCCTTGTGGAACGCTGCGCCTACCACAAAGAAAATCACTGCACCTGCTACGCCCTGTACAATGTTTTCGGGAATAGAGGTTGCCGCTACCGCAAAGCTGCTCTTCAAAATACCGCCGCCGATAAAGTAGCCGAATACCATCCATGCAACGCCAACAAAAGCCGCCAACAGGTTGCGCCCTGTGTAGAATTTTGCTCTGCTGCCTGCGCCGGATGCAATCTTACCAATCAGCCAGCCCATCAGACCCTTGATAATCAGCGTAAAGGGTGCCCAATGGCTGTAGCCGCTCAGAACATCCGCCAGTGCGGAGCCAATACCGCCGGCAACCATGCCGTATCTTGCCCCGAAGAATACCCCGACCAGAAGAATCATGCTGTCCCCCAGGTGTACATAGCCCTGTGTTGCGGAAACAGGAATCTGGAATACCATCGTGCAGACTGCCACCAAAGCAATCAGCAAGCCGTGAATACAAAGCTCTTTCGTTTTCATTTTTGCATCTCCCACCTTACTTGTTTTTTCGTTATCGTAAGGATATCATATCCATCGTCTGTCCGCCAGTAGCAGCACAGCAAAACAAATAATTGTATCGGTGCAATCCATCATTTTGTACCCATACGCTTACTGCAATTCCTCTTTTAACCGCTCCATCACTCGCTCCAGTGTAAACGAAGCCATCAGCCGCCGATTCTCTCTATCCAGTAAGCGAAAATGTCCCGAAACCACATTCTGCTGTATCCGATACCCCTTCTCCTTCCATATCTCTCTCCACCAGACCCTTCCGCCCATTGTTTTCGGGTACTGCGGCTCTGCCTCCGCAAAGGCAAGCGCCTCCACCAAATCATCCAAATCTCCGCCGAACTGCGCCTGCAAAATGCAGCTTTCGCGGAAAATTGCCGCAAATGCCGCCGCACCCGTCCATCCCAGAGAGCTGCGCCCCTTCTCAATCTCCACAAGGGTCTTTTTGGAAATCCCAAGCACCGCCGCCATTTTTTCCTGCGTAAATCCATATTCCTTCCGCACCGCCTTCAATGCACTGTCCAGTGCCGCGGCAAATTCCTTCTTCGTCATGCTCCTTCTTCCCTTCTTATAGCGGCGACTTATAGCGGCGACAGATACATCAGGTATGGTGCCGTCAGTATCGCCATCCCCAGTGCGATTTTCTTTTTCTTTCCTTCCTCTAATAAAATTCCCTTCCATACGAACCTTATATGGAAGAAATAAATCAGTACCCCTGCCAGAACTACGCCAACCGTTGCAAATAAAAACGCTCCCACAGAGGAAAACGGCGCATATATATGAAATGGCAGCGAAACCGCACTGCTGAGGATGACCAGAACCCCTGCCGCCAGAAAATCCGCCAGAAATCCAAAACCCCATGCTTTCCAAATGCCCTTCCGGTAAAGCTCCTTTTTCTCCGGCACCTTGAACAGGAAAAACAGAAGCAGCAGCATTACCGTATCCACAATAAAATTCGCCGGCAGCAAAAGCACAAAAAAATACGGAAACAAAATGGCATAGAAATATATTCCCCACATCGGGAAAATCAGGTTGTACAGCTTGATGTCTCGTTTCATGAAAGACCTCCTCCTCGGCATAATCGGTGTAAATTTACACTTTTTAACTTAGTGTAATTTTACACTTTTACCCTCCCCCTGTCAATCCCCCACAGAAAAAGGAGAGCGGCAATTCGCTCTCCTTCTCTTTTTTATTGAATCCACGCTTCTCCGAAGCCTGCTTTCGATTTCATTTTTTAACCCGTAATGCTGCTGATAACGCCTGCATCTGTAAGGACAACCTTTACTGTATAGCCCTTATTATCTGCATTGCCATCCTCCAGATCCTCCTGCTTCAGACCCTTTACGTTGCAGGTTTTCACCTTGCCGGGCAGATCCAGAGAGAACTTGTTGCCGCTTGCCGTCCGGATGCGGATGTAATCGCTGTCGCAGGAGGTCAGCTCGCCTGCCGCCTCTCTGATGTAAACATTCAGCGTTTCCACTCTTTCCTGATCGTCCAGTCCTGCCTCTACATAAACCTTCACATTCGGGTCGGCAATCATTTTCTTCACCGTATCCAGAGATTCTGTAGGAGAACCGTAAACGCGCAGCGTCATTTTTCTTTCGCTCAGGAAGCTGTACGCCTTGCTCTTGCCGTCCACCTGCAAGCCGTTTGCCGCAGAGGTTGCAATGCCGCTTACCTTCGTCAGACCGCTGCCCACATTCGGACCATTTACTAATGTAAACTGATTTACCACGCCGCTGCTGTTGAAGCCCAGCTTGATTTCCTCCCCAACATATTTGGAGGTTGCAATGTCATCCAGTGTAAACTTCTTGTCATCCTCATCCGTCAGCTTCGGCTTGGAGGTTGTAATCAGTTCATATTCGCCGCCGCTTGTTTCGATTTTGATTCTCTTCTTATCCTGATCGTATTCCACCAGCTTGCCGGTTGCCGCTGTCAGTCTTGCGTCAACCTCTGTCACCTTGTTGTTGCCGTCCGCAACGATTTCCGCATACAGCTCAAATGCGGAATCGTTCGCCAGTCTTGTCAGCAGCTTCTTGGACTTTGTCTCTGTGCTGCCGATTTTGATAGTATTATCAGAATCCTTCGTGTTGTATTTATCCAGCATCGTGTAGCTTACGGAAGATGTCTTGAATTTCAGCACATCATTCTGAATCGAAGCCACTGTGCCCTTGCGCTCCCGCTTCTCGTCGCTTGTCTTGTTCCACGCCTGCTTGTCTGTGGAAAGATAAATCTCTGTCACCTTGTTGCTCTTGTTCATCACAACCTTGCAGTACATGGTATCATCCGTATCATCCGCGAATTTTTCCGCCTTATCTACGTTGCCCAGATTCTCCCAGTCCTTATTTTTATAGCCGTAGAATGTAATGTTATCCAGAGGGTTCGTGGAACCAAAAGTAAAGGTTGTGGTTTCCTTGTTCTCCTCTACCACTAGCTTCTTGTCATTCAGGCTCTTTACCTTATAGGTTCTGCTGGTGTCCTTTTTCCCCTCGTCAAAGGTATCCTCGGACATAATTACCTTGGAAACCTTTTCATCCGCATTGACCGTAACCTTCACATAAACCGTACCGCTATCTGCCAGCTTCTTCAGTGCCGCCGCTGTGCTCTTGGTGTCACCGATGTAGAATTCGCAGTTTGCCGCAAAGTAATAGGTGCCTTCGCTGCTGCTGCCGATGAATTTCATATTCACGCTGTTTGTGGAGAAGCTCTTTACCTCGCCCACTCTCGTGTATTCATTCGTAAAGGTGATATACAGCTCATCAATATAGGTAACATCCTCATAATTCCCATTCTTCTTTTCTCTTTCAATGGTTGTTTTGATGCCTGCATAGGCGTGCTCCTTATAATGGTCATCCAGCAGGGTTTTCAGCTGTGTTCTTGTCACCGTCTGTCCGCCGACAACGATTTTCGCGCCGGATTTGATGGGATATTTTACGGTTTCGCCCGTGTTTTCGTTCTCAAAGCTAAGGCTGTCATTCTTGTAGGAATCCACATACCCCGTCATGTCATATTTGGACTGCGCCGTAGAACCCTTTGTCACGCGCATTGCAATCACGCTGTTGCCGCTGCGGATTAAGGAAACCTGATCGCCCTTGTTCAGACTGCTCAGTGCAACGGTCTGTGTGGTGTTGCCGGAATAAACAGGCATCTGCCCCAGTGTTGCCATCACGTTTTCCGTGCCGCCCTGTGTCATCTTCACCGTAAAGTTGTAATATTTGTTTTCGTTTACCGTAATGTTGGTAATCGTGCCGCTTTCCTCAACGCCCTCTGTTAGGATGCCGTTTGTCTTGTTCAGCATAACAGCCATTTCCGCACGGTTGATGTTCTTCTTGGGGTTGAAGTTATTGTAGTTGTCCCCACTCACAACGCCCAGTCTTTTCAGAAGGTCAATCTGCACCAGTCTCTCGCCGGAAATGCTCCAGTAGTCCGCAAACTTCTTTGCCTCTGCCGCATCCTTTTCCTTGTCATAATACATTCCAAGCGCATTGCCGAACAGCAGCGCAACATCCTCTCTTGTTGCCGCTGTGTTGCCGCCTGCAAATTTTGTTGCCACCAGCTGCATGTCAATGATGCCGTTCTTCAGCCCATAGGCAACTGCCATCTGCGCCCATTTCGGCACCTGATATGTATCCAGCGTACCCATGTAGGCATACGCCTCCACCGCATCCATGGATTTTGCAACCCCTGTTTTCACCAGCACATTGTAAACCATCTGCATTGCCTCGCAGTAGGTCACGTTGTTTTTCGCACGGAAGGTACCGTCCTCATAGCCGCTTAAAAGGCCCTTGTCCGCCACACTGTTGATGACTGTTTCCGCCCCTGCCCAGGGCACATCATTGATGTCCTTGAAATTTGCCGCATAGGCTGTCAAGGGCAGGCTGGAAGCTGCCATCACCGCAGACAGGATTAACGCGAACTTGCGCTTCATAACTTTTACCCCCTTTGATTTTCGTTTTCTATTTATTGTTCTTATAAATTTCTCTTTCTACTGTTCCATCCGGCACATCTGCCGAAATGTCACTATAAATTATATCATAACTGCGCCCCTCTGCATAGTCCCAAGGTCTTAAGGTTTCTTTAATCTCTCAGGCAAAACCGCCGTTGCTTCCCTCTTTTTCCTCCCTAACGCCTTCCCTCTCCCTTCGCCC
>OLOV01002132.1_pt1 | contig 13900 bp, 12 predicted proteins | sample 1672931 | NCBI WGS metagenome assembly OLOV01 (sample SAMEA3136738, study PRJEB25190) | human gut metagenome | biome: human gut; feature: human-associated habitat; material: faeces | place: Austria | collected 2013
TGCTTTCGCGTCTGCGGACGCGAAACTCTGCGAGGCTTTCTTTGACATGCTGAAATGCCACCCGCTTGCGGGTGGCATTTTATGTACATGTATTCACTTCTTCTGCGAGAATACCCATTCGCGCTGTATCTGATAGCTTATGAAGAAAAGGCAGATATCCACGGCGAATTTTATCAGCGTCGCCACGAGCGGCAGCGAGTTTGAAAGCAGATGGTTTATCAGCGTCACAAGCCCCGCCGAGACGAGCATCTGCGGGATGCACAGGCAGTAATAGCGCAGCAGCGCGCGCTTATAGCCCTTGTGGTTTTCAAATACGACGGCGTTGTTCGCGTTGAAGTTGGCAAACGACGACAGCGCGCGTGCCACCACAGTTGAAAGCAGCTCCGCGTATTTCCCGGCCGCAGCGCCGAAGAAGCGCATCACGAGGTAGAACACCGTCAAATCTATCACCGTTGAGCCGAGAGAGCTCATAAGGAACTTGAACATCACCTTGAAAATGCGCCACGAATCCTTCACTGCGTCGTAGTGCGAGCTGTAATCCTCCGGGTCGTAGACGGTGGTGATGGGCTGTTCGGCAAAGCCGATGCCCATGCGCTTCATGTTCAGAAGCATGTTCGTCTCATATTCGAAGCGCTCCCCCTCGATGCCGCAGAAGGGCTTGAGATACTGCCGCGGAATGGCGCGCAGCCCCGTCTGCGTGTCGGAGAGCTTTATGCCGTAGCATATCCGGAAAAGGCGCGCTGTGGTCTTGTTCCCGGCGACGCTTCGCGCCGGAACGCCGGGGGCGTTGAAGTCCCGGCAGCCGAGCACGACCTTATCCCCCTCGCGCAGCATACGCTCGCCGCAGGCGATGATATCGCCCACAAGGTGCTGCCCGTCGCCGTCGATGGTGATGACGCCCTTCACGCCGGGCAGGTTTTCATCCACGTATGCAAAGGCGGTCTTGAGGCCGCGCCCCTTTCCGCGGTTGACGCCGTGGTGCAGCACGGTTATGTCCGGGTGCGCCTCACGCGCTTTGTCGAAATAGACCTGATGCTCGCTGTCGCTCCCGTCGTCCACGACGACGATGTGCTTGAAGCCCTGCTCCTCCAGCCCGTCCACAACGCCGAGGAACTTCTTGTCCGGATTCAGCGAGGGCAGAATGACTGCCAGTGATTCAAGACAGCTTTCTCTTTCGTCCATGTCCGCTCCTCAGATCAGCGAGTACACCTTGAGCGTGCCCGCGTTGTCTATAACGAGTATTTTGAGATTGTTGGTGTCGTGCTGCTCGCCGTTGCCGGAGGTGACGGAGGTCGTCTCGGTCGTAACGTCGCACACGTAGTAGCCCTCGCCGATGTTGATGGCGTTGTTGAACGTGTAGGAGTCGAGCGAGTAGCTATTGGTATGTGCCCAAGAGTAACCGTCCAGCGTTTCGAGCAGACGCTTGTCAAGGTCTCCGCCGGAGACGAGGTACTGCGCCACGTTCTGATACCCGCCGGACGAGGCCGTGCCGTAAATGCCGGAGGTGTACTTGGTGTACTCTTCAACGAACTTTGTGCAGAAGCTGTTGAGGCGCTCCACCGTGGCGTCGTCGCAGGGCTTGATATACTGCGAGTCGTCCTGCTCCGGGTCAACGGTGAACTCATTGCCGTTCTCGTCATATATGACCGGCTCCAGATAGCCGATAACGTCGTCAAAGCGGTAGGTGACCTTCGTGGGCAGATTGGGGTTGATGCTGTAGTAGCTCTCCAGCACGTCGTAGTGAATGCCGCTTTCGGTTATATACTCCTTGCCCAGCGTATGCCCGTTGAGCTGCACGGAGTAGGACTCAGGAATAGTGACCTGCACGGAGGTGTAAAGCCCGGTGAAATCAAACTCCTCGCGGCTCACCACCCACGGACGCAGGTCATAGGGGAGGGATATCTCCTTGCCGTAGACCTTGAAGTTGCGATCCTTCGTCTCGTCGCGCTTGAGATACACCGTGCCGAAGGTGCTGTCGTTGCAGCATATGGCGTAGGCGTTCGTATCGGCCTCGGTGGTCGCGGTGCGGGCGTAGGTGATCTCACCGTTGAGGATATCGCGGACGGCCTGCTGGCACTCATCATCCGTCTGCACCTCATGCGGCATCGCGGCGATGGTGTCCGCAACACCGGCGTCAAACAGATCGGAGTTGAGCCCGGCAATGTATTTTTCAACGACAGGCTCCGGCATGGACGCCTGATACTGCTCGGCAAAGCTCCACACGGCCTTCAGCGCCAGCAGGCATATTGCGGCCAGCGCAACGGTGTACGCCAGAAGGCACACCCAATATATCAGTTTGCTGCGTTTTCTTTTATCAGACATTTGGCCTTACCTCGCAATTACTTGAAAAGGAACGCGGTGGGCAGCTCACGCGGGCCGGTCTTCGCGGACGACTTATTGACGTAAGCGCCGTTATAATACATGCTGGTGGAGGAGCCGCCGTCCATGTTTATCGCGTTGACCGCGCCGTGGTCGAGCATGATATTCATGCAGTCGGCATAGGTCGCGCCCATGCTGTGAACCTGACGCCCGTCGATGACCAGCATCATCACAGCGCCGTCGGCGCGCTGGCCGATGGCCGTGCGGGGGTTGACGCCGCTGGGCAGCGCGGCGGGATCGACAGCCTCGCCGTTCATTATAAGCACTGGGCCGAAGGATGCGCCGAACTGGATGTTGTTCACCCCGGCGGACCACTCGTCAAAGTAGCCGACGAACATAAGCCCCTTGTCGTCAAAGCCGACGAACACGCTTTCGCCGTTGGAGTCGCCGTAGCATACGCCGTCACATATCGTCAGCCCGACGGGCTTGCCGCCGGAGCCGGAGCCGCCGTCGTCAGGGAAGCCGCCGGCGTTGATGCCGCCGAGAGCGTCATACTTCTTGACCATGTTTTCAAGCGTCAGCCCTGCGCCGCCGTAGGTGTCCGGCATTCCGAGAAATACGCGCGTGGGGTCGAGCACGGTTATGAGATAGCCGGTGTAGCCGCTGCTCTTGATCTCCTCAAAAATGATGCCGTCGCCGTCCTCATCCTCGGGGTAATCGGTGCTGGCCGCCGCGTTCGGGGAATCGGCGCTGGCAATGGTGATAAGGGAGGAGTTGAACTCCTTCACGGTGCCCTCCTGCTGAGAGGCGCGCATTGCGGCGACCTCATTCTCCGTCAGGAAGATGTTCGCCATGAAGTCAAAGCGGCGCGTTTCCTGCATGGTGCTGACAAAAAGCGTGGTCAGCGCCTCTGACGGGCCGCGCTCAAGCACGTATACAAGCCCCAGACCGGCCACGCCTATAACGAGCACCGTTGCAAGCATAAATCCGAAAAGCCTGTCCAGAAAACGCATGACCTTGCGCGTTTTCGCCTTGCGCAGCTTTACCTCGCGCTCGACCTTCGGGTTTTCGGCCTCGCCGCGGTCAATATATTCAACCTTGGATCTATCGTCTTTTTTCATAGAATCTCACCTCGCCGGGATATTTGCATGATACTGCGAAGCATCATGACGCCATAAAGCATATTATGTCAATTTAACATACGTGGACATTTTAGCACAAGGCGCGGACTATGACAAGGAATATTTAGATAAATTAATATTTCCGCTATATATTCTTCCCGGTCCGGCGCGCGGCGCACGACGGACGGCGAACCAAGGGCACCCGCATGTACGGGTGCCCTTCAGCATGTCAAAGAAAGCCTCGCAGAGTTTCGCGTCCGCAGACGCGAAAGCATTATTATACGTTTTCTGCCGCGACATGTGCGTGGCAGAAAACACTTTGCGCGGAGTGAGCGTCGAATTGTCCGCTATCAGCGGACAACAGAGGCGCAGAACGAAGCGGTTCTTTCTCGAAAAAGTGGCAAAGCCACTTTTTCGACAGTCTCAAGGGCACCCGCATGTACGGGTGCCCTTGAAAGACAGTATACTATCTAATTGAATACCGGCCGAACGCGCCCGCCGGTCAGAACTTCACGAAGCCGGTCGTCGTGCCGAGGGGATAGCCGAGTATCCACGCGCACTCGCCGCATTCCGGGCACTTTACGCCCTCCTCGGTGAGCTTTTTCACGCGGGATTCGGCGCGCATGAGGTACATATTGCTCTTGTCGAGATAGCGGCATTTTGAGCAGAAGCAGAGGTAGTTTGCGAAGCTGTCGTAAACGTCGTTTTCGCGGTCGATTTTTTCCTGCGGCGTCAGCGCGCGGGGAGTGATATTCTTGTTCTTCTGCATGAGACGCGCCTCCGATCAGATAAGATGCTCACGCTTGACGCTGTCATAATGCTTGTCAAGGAAGGGCAGCACCACCGAGCGCATCAGCTTCATGTCAAGATTGAAATAGTACACTGCGAACAGCCCGCCGAGGACTGCCGAAAATATGCCGAATATCTTAAAGAAAGTTTTCATATTGCATCTCCGTTCCTGTGTTGTGCGGCTTACCAGCCGAGAGTGTCGTCAAAGTCTACAAGCGTGGGATCGACGGGATCCTCATGCAGCACGTTCGTCATATACTGGTTGACGGCCTTGCGCGCCTCGTTCGTGGGCACGATGCGGCAGTCCATCAGCGAATGCGGCATCCAGATTATGTTGAATTTGTCGCGGTGCTTGTTGAACTCCTCCTCCAGCAGCCCCTGCGCACCGGCCATGCCCTTGCAGCCGATATCGTCGTACATGATGATGGTGTCGCAGTTGAACTTTTCCGCCGTCTCCCACATCTGCATAAGGTGGCGGTTGCCGCCGACGGTGTGGGTGCGCATTGGCGTGTGGGAATACCAGTCCGCCAGATCCTCCAGCATGGTGTCCTTGTCCTCGGTGTCGATGAGGTTGTGCCCAGTGAGGGAGTCCATGTTTATCACGGCGAGGATGCCCCAGCAGTTATACAGCCAGCCGACGCCGTGGCAGTAGTAGGTCGAGCCGCAGCTCCACGCCAGCGCCCTGTGGCGGGTGTTGGGGAAAGGCTTGATGTTCTTCTCAACGCACTTGTAGAACATCTTCAGCACCTTCTTCGACGATTCGGCGAAGTATTTGTTGCCGCCCTGCTGATAGAAATATATGCGGTACATGCCCTGACAGATGGCGTTCAGGCAGCCGTTGGAGGTGTGGCAGTAGATGTCCCAGCGCTCCGTCTCGTCGCGGTTGACCTGATTGGTGGCCTCGCAGTGCTTTATGAAGGCGTCCCAGTCGAACTTGCGGCCGAACTGCTTTTCCATGAATTCTATCGCCGTCTCTATCTCGTGCACGCCAAGCTCCTTCGTCGTCGGGTCGTCATACATAAGCGGCGAGGTCAGCGCGAACACGGCCTTCTTCCCGTTGGAGGACAGCGCGCGGTACATCGCGGAGTTGTCCATCATGTTCGCGTCGCAGGGGTTGTTCGTGCTCATCCAGAAGTTGCCGATGTCGGGGTATTCGCCCTCCACGGCGACGCCGACCTCCACCAGCGGCAGGGTGCACATGTCGCCCGGAATGCCGCAGCTCACGGCCTGATCGACGTAGTAGCAGCCCAGCTCCTTGCGCATCAGCGGCAGCATGAACGCCGCGTGCTGCTGCATGTTGATGGCGTAACAGCCGGGGAAGCCGTATATGAGGTGCTTTGGCAGCGTGTAGTCGAACGCGACGGTGATGTCCGTCCACTTCGTCTCGCCGAAGCGCCTGTCCGCGCGTATCTCGTTCCACAGCGTCTCTATGGAGTCGGATATCATGCAGTCGATGGCCGTCAGGTCTGCGCGCAGCGCCATGCCGCGGTCGCCCTCGATCCACTTGTCTATCATCGACGGGGAGACGAGGTAGGCGCTCAGCCAGCGGTACTTCCAGAACGCCTTCACCATGCGCACGGGGTCGCGCAGCACAAGGCCGCCCATCTTGCCCCAGGTGATGAGCCATCTGGCGAAGGCGTAGCCCGTGTCCTTCACGCCGCGCCACTCGCGCCGGGCGTATATGTTCGTGCCCTCAATGTAGCGCTGCCCGATGTAATGGCAGGGCTCATCGCCGCGTAGAAAGTGGCCGAGCGTGCCGTACTGTTCCTTCAAGCTTACTTTTCTTTTCCACATGGTCGTGACCCTCCCTTACTTGCCGGCCTGAATGCGCTTTATCTCAAGCGATTCCACAAATGCCTGGAACCTCGTGCGAAGCTGACCCGTGGCGGCGTTGGTGTAATCCTTCTCTATCTGGCACACGGGGTAGGTCTCCGGCACCTCGAAGCCCTCCGTCAGCCACTGCGCAGCCTGCGCGCGCTCATAGCCCCAGTATTCGCAGAACTTCATGTTCTCAAGTATTATTCCGTCCGCGCGGTACTCCTTGGCGAGCTTGTACAGATACTTCTTGCGCGCCACGATGTTTTCCGCGCCCATCGCGCGCGGGCACTGGTTGGAATATATGTATGCGTTTGCAATGGCCTCCAGCGCGTCCTCGCCGGGCTTGACGCTTATCTCCTCCCTGCCGGGGATGGAGCCGAAGCAGTATCTGTCCGCCACGACGAACGCACCGCAGCCCTCCAGAAGCTTCGTGAAATCCGGGTCGTCTATCTCCGAGCCGACGACCATCACACGCGCGCGGTAGAAGGGCTTTCCCTCCGGCTCACGCGTGCGCACCTCCTCCAGCGTCTCGCGCAGGTAGGGGAGGATAAGATCCTTCGGGCAGGTGAGCGTGACGAGCTGGATAACGTGGAACTCATAGCCCGTGATGGGCGGATCGTCCAGCTTGCGGAAATTGCCCAGCTCGGTGATGATGCGGCACACCTCGTTGTGCATGTCTATGGCGGCGCGCAGCTTCTCCTCGGAAAAATCGACGCCGTACACGCGCCCCAGCGGCTCTATTATCTTCTTTTCTATCTGGCGGCGGTAGTACCCGGCATGCCACTCCGTCTTTTTCAGCGGCATGTCGATGAAGCTGGTGAAGAACTTCTCCTTCGGGATGAGCTTGCAGTAGCCGAAGTACTGCTCCATGCGGTTCATGGTCGTGCAGCATTCCTGCCCCATCAGTGCGTCTATAAAATTATAGCCGCCCTCAAAGGCGCGTTCAAGAATGCTCTTGGAATACGGGCAGGAGCGGTTCGTCATATAATATGTGGCGAGGTCGGGATTCGTGCAGCCGGGCGCGCGCAGACGTATGCCGAAGCAGCCCTCCACATCCAGCAGCACCTCCGGAATGTACGAGCAGTTGTAGGCGATGGCGTGCCGCCCCTCGGCACATGCCTGCTGCACCAGTTCGTTGTTCGCCTGCCGCAGCAGGTTTTCAAAAAAGAGCAGATGCTTAAGATCTCTCAATGGGACCCCTCTTTTCGTGTTAATATACAGGATATGTCTGTGATTAGTGTAACAACTACTACATTCAAAGTCAACTTGAACTGACAACTTTAGCGCCTTTGTCCAAAAATGGTAAAAATTTTTGTGCGCAATGCTGAAATTACTTAGACAATTGAACAAAAATGTTTGCATAAAAATCGACGATGCGTCGTAATATGTCAGCCGATATGACATATATGCGCCGCGGAAGAGCAAATAGAACCGCCGCCGGCGTGAAACAGACCTGACCCGCCCGCGGCGCGGAGACCGAATATAAACGCATCACCCGTCATACACTATGACGGGTGATGATTTCTATGCAAAAAAAGCGTGTTAGACCGTGGCCGCTGGCCGCCGCGATATTGCTCCCGCTCGCATTGGGCGGACTTTCCGCCATGCTGACGAAGGAGGGCATGGAGCTTTTCAAGCTTATGCGCAAGCCGCCGCTCTCTCCGCCGGACTGGCTGTTTCCTGCGGCGTGGACGGTGCTTTATATACTCATGGGCACGGCGAGCTACCTCGTGTTCGCCTCGGACGCATCGAAAGTACGCAAAAGCCGCGCGCTGACCTTTTATGCCGTACAGCTCGGCATGAATTTCTTCTGGTCGATAATATTCTTCGGCCTTGAAATGTACCTCACGGCTTTTGTGTGGCTTCTCGGCATGTGGACGCTGATACTGATAAGCACGGTGCTGTTCAGCCACATCGACAGGCGCGCCGGGTATCTCATGCTGCCGTATCTCGCATGGACGGGCTTTGCCGGGTATCTCAACATCGGTGTGTATATACTGAACTGAATTCCAAGCGGCGCGCTGAAAAAACAGCGCGCCGCTTAAAGTATCTCGTTGTATTACTTCGTTCCGCTGTGCGCTTTCCGCCTCATCCAGAGGCCGGACAGCATCCCGCCGCAGGCCTCAAGCCCGGCGGCCGCCGCCGTGCAGAACACCGGCGCGTATATGTACAGATACCGCGCCCGCGCCTCGAAAAGCAGTTCATACGCCGCAATGCCCAGCAGAGCCAGCCACAGGGCGGATGCGCTTCCTTTCTTCCTGCAACCAGCGCAGAATGCGGAGAAGAGGCTCACCAGCAGCACACCGGCCCATAAAAGCTGCTCAAACGCGGAAAAGTACCGGTAGTTACTGCCGGAGTTGTAGAAAACAGAACGCAGCAGCGGCGACAGCGACGTGTTCGGCGGCTCCGGCACAGCGCGGTAGAACGCGCCCTCCGCGCCCCACGCGAAGGTCCCGTCGCCGTAGACGATGCGCATTTTCCTGTACAGGTGGCGCGCAAGCCCCGCCGCGCCGAACTCGTCCAGCCGTTCCCGGCATTTCTCAAGGTTGCCCGCTGTGCGCTCCGCCGCCGTGGCGAAGGTGGAGGAGTACCACACGTCCTCGGCGGAGTATACGCCGCCGGTCTCCTCGTTCAGCCCCATCATCAAAAAGTGTGCCGCACCGTATTTGCGCTCCGGGTCGAGGGAAAAGCCGATGCTGCGCCGCCCGGCGTCGATCAACGCCTGTGTTCCGGCGAAGGTCAGCCCCGCCAGCACTGCGGCCAGCGCCAGCGCGGCGAATCGCCGCAGACTGCGCGTTCGTATAAGCTCGCAGCAGAATATGGCGATGAGCACTATAAGGCACTGCGGCTTTATGAAGTACGATACACAGCCCAGCACGATGCACCCGGCGTATCTGACGCGCCGCCGCGCCCGGCCGGACACGGGCTTTGCATATAGATAGAAGCACGCCAGCGGCACGGCGAGGCACAGCGCATCGGAATAATATATCACCGTCCACGGGGAAATCCCGAACAGCAGCACCGCGGCGATGTAGCCGCACAGCGCGTATTTTTCATCAACGTACAGCTTCGCCGTCATGTATACCAGCGCGCAGGCAAGCGTGTTGACGGCGCAGTTTATCAGCACCATCCCCGGCATGGGCGACAGTCTTGTGCTGATGCCAAGCGCGCGGCAGACGCGTAAGGTGAATATCTCTAAAAAAGTGATGAGCAGGTTGTTCGGATAGCTCTGATAGTCGTAGTAGCTCGTCATGTCGTTTCTGTATTCGCAGACATATGCTTTCACAGCGTCGGCGATGTGACCCGCATCCCAGCCCGTCTCAAAGGCGATGTTGTACGCGCACAGAAGCTGCCATATGAAAAGCAGCGCGCCGATGACTGCCGCCGCGCGGTCACAGGTGATGCCGTGCCCGCGTCTGCCGCGGCGCACAAGAAGCCCCACGCCCGCGGCGATAACTGTCGCCGATGCAAACCGCGCTGCCGCGCCCGGGAGCAGGATCAGCACCAGCGCGGCCGAGATGAAAACGAATACGTACCGTATTAGATTTAAAGAGCTTTCTTTCTCTGCAATGTCCATGATATTCTCCGCGCGCCGCTTGGCGGTTCCACCGCCGGGCGCTCACAGTAAATTTACCGGTATTTTATCACAGCGCGCCTGACCTTGACAAGAGCGGGGAAGTCCGTCTTAAAGCGCATCGCAGATGGAAATTCCGACGCGCCAATTTACACAAAAAGGCTGCTACGCGCACGGTTTAACGTCTCTAATCATACGTTAAAAACGGATTTGTCTAAACAATAAAATAACAAACGAGGGATTAATTCAATTATTTTATCCAAAAAACATGCTTTCACACATTTTTTTAGTGTTTATCTTGCATATTTTAAACCACTGTGATAAAATATCGACGATAAAGACATAGGCAGTACTATGCGTATTTTAAAGGGGGGACGCACATGGAAAATAAGGCCAAGATAATCACGGTCGCAGGCAAGGGCGGCGTGGGCAAAACGTCCATCTCCGCTTCTATAGTGAGGCTGCTCGTTGAAAAATACCCGGACAAGAGGATACTCGCCATAGACGCAGATCCCGCCGTCGGTCTGTCCGTTGCTCTTGGCGTGGACGTTAAGCTGACGCTGGACGATATCCGGATGAGTATCGTTGACAGCGTTGAAAACGGCGACACCAAGGAAGCGCTTGAGCTTCTCTCTGAGGCGCGCTTCAGGATATTTGACGCGCTGGTGGAGATGCCTGGCTTCGCTTTTCTGGCGATTGGCCGTCCGGAGAGCTCCGGCTGCTACTGCAAGGTAAATTCCTACCTTAAGGAAGTGATCGGAATTCTCGCCAACAGCTTTGATTACGTCGTTATCGACGGCGAGGCCGGGATCGAGCAGATCCAGCGCCGCGTGATGGAAAAGGTCACGCACCTGCTGCTGATAACCGATCAGAGCAAGAAGGGCGAACAGGTTCTGGAAACCATCAAGGGCGTGGCGGACGAGCTTATCAGCTATGAAAAGATCGGCTGCATCGTCAACCGCATGACCAATCCCGAGCTTAAGGACATGATAAATGTTCCGGGCGTGGAAGTTCTCGCGTATATCCCGGCAGACAGCACATTCGCCGCGAATGACATCAAGGGCAGAAGTGTTCTTGAGCTGCCTGCGGATTCCGTAATGCTCAAGGGAGTGAAGGAAGCACTCCAGAAAATAGAAATTCTTTAAAGAAGAGGTGTAACATTTGAAAGATCTTAAGCATCTGATCTACTTTGAAAGCCTGCTTGAGAACGCTGACAATGAACTGGTGAAACAGGCGCAGGCCGACGGCGGCATAGCTCTCGGCTACACCTGCTACCATGTTCCCGAGGCACTGCTGAACGTCGGCAACTGCTTCTCCGTGCGTCTGCGCGCTCCCAACACGGGCTCCATCGACATCGCAACCTACTACATGTCCAACTACACCTGCGAGTTCGCAAGGGCGCTGGTCGAGCGCGGCATAGAGGGCGGCTATCAGTTCCTCGACGCCGTGATAGGCGTGGACGCGTGCTCCATGATGAACCGCGCCATGGAACACTTTGAGATCCTCAACATCAATGAGAAGCCCAATTTCTTCGTCACCCACTGCGACATCCCCTACAAGATCACCGACTACACCCTCGACTCCTATGTCAAGCAGATGCGCCTGCGCGTGCTTGACAGACTGACCGAGACCTTCGGCGTTGACACCTCCGACGCCGCCATCCGCAAGGCTGTTGAGGAGCATAACGAGGTCTGCCGCATCATCTCCGAGATCGGCGAGATGCGCAAGGCCGAGAACCCGGTCATCACCGGCTATGAGTTCCACGTCCTCAACCTCGTCACCTACACCTGCCCCAAGGCGCTCATCCTGCCGAAGCTGCGCGAGACTCTGGAAGAGCTGAAAAAGCGCAAGCCCGACAAGAAGCCCGCTTTCCGCGCCCGCGTTGCGATAGTCGGCTCCGAGATAGACGACCCCCAGCTCACCAAGCTCATCGAGGGCTGTGGCGCGCTGGTCGTGTCCGACCGTTACTGCTTCGGCTCCACTCCGGGCCGCGAAGTCATCGAGCTTAAGGACGATGAGGACGCGCTGCGTCAGATCTGCCTGCACGTGATGGAGCATTCCGAGTGTGCCCGCTACATAGCCGACGAGAAGGTGCACCAGCGCCGTGAGACGGCCGACCGTCTGGCGAAGGAGTTCAACGCGGAAGGCATCATCTATGAGCAGATGAAGTACTGCGACTACTGGGGATTCGAGCGCGCGCTCGTTTCCCACATCATGCACGACGAATACGGCTGGCCCGTCCTGTCCATCGACAGACTTTACAACAACGGCAACTCCGGCCAGCTGCGCACCCGTGTCCAGGCCTTTGTTGAATCCCTTGAGATCAAACGCATCCACAAAGAGGAGGGCAAAGAATAATGGCTAAAAAGGAAAAGATACAGTACCCGAATCCCGAGTTTTGGAAGGCCAAAGACGAGATGAACTGGGACAAGCAGAAGGAAAATCTGCTTGAAGTCGGCGGCATCTTCTGGGACATGCTCAAAGCGACCGACTGGAAAGCCTTTGGTCAGGGCTGGGTCGATACCCTCAAGGCGGACGGCGAGCGTATAAAGGGCGAATATAAGGACTTCATGGCTCTCGATGCAGAGGGCAAGAAGGACCGCATCCTCAACGGTGAGCGCAGCCTCGGCCGCCTGTACGCAAAGGGCGCCATGGCCACCGTGCGCCGTGAGTGGCGCGGCATAAAGGACACCGCATACGACTTCTATGAGTGGGCGCGTATGTGGGGCATGCTCCTCATGACCTTCTCCAAGGACCTCATCCCCGCGCTCAACAGCGCGCTGTGGTACCGCTGGATGATCTCCTACTTCTGCTGCCATGGCTTCATGGACAAGAACATCATGGGTCTGCGCGGCTCCAACCTGCGTATGAGCCATCTGCTCATATACGATGTGTTCCGCTACGTTGCGGAGAACCTCGTTCTCTCCGCCAAGTGCGACACCAAGAACGGCAACAGCGGTGCCCTCAACCAGAGGACCGTCCTGTTCGACGAGATGACCATGGGCCAGATCATGGCCGGCTTCCCCGACCTGTACGGCTTCCCCCATCAGCTTCTCGCGGTGTTCCTCGTCTCCGAGATAGACCAGCTCACCTGCGTGCCCTACATCGACGCTGTCGAGTCCTACGGCCTGCCGGCTGACTGCTGCCCCGTTCCCTCTTCCGAGTGCGGCGCGCTCGTCACCGACTCCCTGCCTCACATGGGCTCCTGCTTCCTCTCCTCCTCCATGCCGTGCGACGGCTCCACCATGGCTTCGTCCTACTACTCCCGCCGCTTCCCCAATGTTCCCGTGTTCCACCTGTGCTTCCCCGTCCGCTATATGGATGAGGAGACCGTCCAGATGGGCGCTGAGGACATCAAGGCCTGCATCAAGTTCATCGAAGAGAGAACCGGCGCGAAGTGGAGCTGGGATGCCTACTTCAAGCAGATCAAGCGCTTCAACATGGAGACGGACTACGAGCTTCAGAAGTGGGAAGTCAACAAGAGTGCTTACCCCCAGCTTCTCGGCCCGTGCTACGAGCTGTTCCGCAAGTGGAACTACGAGATGGACGGCGGCGCCGATCCCCGCGTAGAGAAGACCATGAAGAAGGTCAACGACATCCTCATGAAGGCCTACGAGAACAAGGAAGAGGCATGGCCCGGCAAGATGAAGTACCGCGCTATCGTGTGGTCCTGCCCGGCGCACTACTATGCCAACTTCTCCAACTGGCTGGCCAACTGCTGGGGCGTTAACGTCCTGGTCGAGATGGAATCCCTCAACTTCACCAAGCACCTCGAGACCGAGGATAAGGAAGAGGCAATGCGCGACCTCGCCCGCCTGTACGAGCGTATGGTCATGCGCCGCCACACCAACGGCGGTTACCAGAACGTCGTCGATGAGCTGTGGAAGCAGTGCGAAGACTGGAACGCCAAGCTCATCATCATGTACCAGAACGTTGCCTGCAAGAACATGGCGACCGTTCAGGGCGTTCTCGACGATCAGGGCCGTGAGCGCGGCTACGACCTCATCTGGGTCGAGCATGACCTTATGGATCCGCGTACCGTTTCCCGCCGCACCATGCGCGACAAGGTCAGCGAGTATATGCGCACCGTTATGCGCGCAGAGCCTGTTGATCCTTCCCTCGTCGAGTTTGACGACGAAGTCTGCATGTAATTGCAGCGCGGCATAGACCCTTTTAATGCTCTCAAGCCTGCCGCGGCTTGCGCGGCAGGCACAATGTATAAAAATAATTTTTGGAGGCGTACATAATGAAATACTTTGGCGGCTGCGACGTGGGCTCG
>OLOV01002135.1_pt1 | contig 13882 bp, 9 predicted proteins | sample 1672931 | NCBI WGS metagenome assembly OLOV01 (sample SAMEA3136738, study PRJEB25190) | human gut metagenome | biome: human gut; feature: human-associated habitat; material: faeces | place: Austria | collected 2013
TATATTGAATTTTCAGCCCCATTACCAGAATATTTTACGGATTTGTTAGAAAATTTAAGAAAATAGGTACTGTACAATTGATTTGTTTTATTTTATAATAATTATAATAAATTAAAAGAACGGGAGGGGTTGCTATGAAGACCAATACCATTATTACAATAGGTCGTCAGTACGGAAGTGCCGGACGTCAAATTGGAAGAGTCCTTGCAGAAGAGTTAGGTATCAAGTGTTACGATAAAGAGTTACTGGAACGTGCAGCAAAGGAAAGTGGACTTTGCGAAGAACTTTTTGAGAATCATGATGAAAAACCAACCAATAGTTTTCTGTATTCTCTGGTTATGGATACATACTCTTTTGGTTATACTTCATCTGCATTCTCTGATATGCCAATTAATCAGAAAGTTTTCCTGGCTCAGTTTGAAACTATCAAGAAAATCGCAGCTGAGGGACCTTGTATCATGATCGGTCGTTGCGCGGATTATGCACTGGCAGATTTTGATAACTGTTTCAGCGTATTTTTCCACGCGGATCTGCAGACGCGTATTCGAAGAATTGCAAAAATTTATGATCTGACAGATGCAAAAGCAAAAGATCGTATCATCAAAACAGATAAAAAACGTTCTAGCTATTACAATTACTACACCAGCAAACGCTGGGGCGAGGTAGACAGCTACGACCTGTGCCTGAACAGCAGTGTATTCGGTATCGATGGAACCGTAGATATGATCAAACAGGCAATTGAAGTTAAAGAAGCGGGAATCCGCAAGATTTTCAGCATTGCTGATGTCGTTCAGTTTGTTCAGATCGAACAGGGCGCCGGAGTTACTCATCTTCTCAGTCGTAAAGGCGAAATCATCGATTGGCGCGTCCGGATTGGCGATGCGCCATTCCTCAAAGTTAGAGTTGAGGATGGTCAGCAGATATTCGCGGACCGCGGCCGGATGATAGCCCTCGTTGCGGTAGTAATCTAAGGAAAGCTCCGGGTCTTTACGTTTGGAAAGCTTGCGCTTGTTGCCTTCTTCGTCCAGCTTCATCAGCTGCGCGGTGTGGCAGTAGATCGGCACTTCCCAGCCCAGCTTCTCAAACAGCTCCACGTGAATCGGCAGGGATGGCAGCCATTCCGCGCCTCTGACCACGTGCGTGGTGCGCATCAGATGGTCGTCCACCACATGGGCAAAATGGTAGGTCGGAATACCGGTAGCCTTAAGCAGAACCGTATCCTGATCGTTGACCGGCATATCCAGCGTGCCGCGAATCGCATCCTCCACCTGGAAACGCTTGATCTGATCTTCCGGCAGGCTCATATCGCCATCGGATTTGAGCCGGATGACATACGGCGTGCCGGCAGCCAGCTTGGCTTCGATTTCTTCCATGGAGAGATCGCGGCTCTTTGCCCACTTGCCGTAGATGCCGGGATTCGCCTTTTGGGCCTCTTGCTGCGCGTGAATCTCAGCGATGTCCGCTTCCGTCATGAAGCAAGGGTAGGCCTTTCCTTCCGCGACCAGCTTCTTGGCGAAGCACTGGTAGATCGGGCCGCGATGGCTCTGTGTGTAATCGCCGTAGTCGCCGATGTCGCCGTTCATCGTCGCGCCCTCGTCAAACTGAATGCCGAAGAAGCGCAGAGAGTTGATGATGATCTCGACCGCGCCCTCTACATAGCGTTTGTCATCGGTGTCCTCGATTCTGAGAAAAAATTTCCCGCCGGACTGATGCGCCAGCCTTTCGTCTACGAACGCGCCGTAGAGATTACCGAGGTGAATGAAACCGGTCGGGCTCGGTCCGAGCCTGGTGACCTTCGCGCCGGCAGGCAGATCGCGGGCAGGGTACATCGCCTCGTAATCCGCGGGTGTTTTGTCGATATGCGGAAACAGCAGTTCCGCGAGTTTTTCATAGTTCATATCGTTTCCTCCGTGGGTATTGATTTCTGTCTTGCGTCAGCGCTGCCTGCGGCTTTGCGGCGCACTGATCTTGTATATTCCCTTCGGTTGACAAGCGCGCAGAGGCCAAGAGACCTTTGCAAACCGAAGGTAAAACTATTATATCACAGATTTGCGGGATGCGCATCTTGGAATTTGGGCGGGTACTTCCTTTTTTGATGGTATTGCGCAGCGGCGCTTCCGGCGGTTTCTACAGCAGGAACTGGAACGTACAGAAGGCCGCGTAGATTGCCAGCAGCAGGATGCCCTGCCAGCGGTAGAGCCTGCCTTTGACGAGTCCCGGCAGGGTCAGCAGGAGCATCACGATGAAGGTCAAAGGGACATCGACGACTAGAGACGCGTTGTGTCCGGCAAGCAGCTTTTCGGTCGGCAGGTCAAACGGATTGAGTGTGATGGACAGGCCGCTGACCAGTACCAGATTGAACATGTTCGCGCCGATGATATTGCCCAGCGAGAGCGCGCCATGTCCCTTGGCGAGGGAGGTGACGGCGGTGACCAGCTCCGGCAGCGAGGTGCCGAGCGCGATGAAGGTCAGTGCGATGACGGATTCCGGCACGCCCATCACGCGGGCAAGAATCGTCCCGTTGTCGACGAGCAGATTCGCGCCGACCGCGATTAGGGCTGCGCCGACAACCAGAAGCAGTAAATCTTTCCAAAGCGGGAGGAAGGTGTCTTCCAGCTCGTCCTCTCGGATGTCATGCGGATCTGCGCCTTCCGAGAGCTTTTCCTGCAGCTGTTGGTCGCGGATCGCCTGCATGACGGCCAGTGTCATATAGATTGCGAAAATCATCAGCAGAAGGATACCGTCCGCGCGGGTAAAATGCCCTTTGAGATACGCAGTCGCGGCGTAATAGACAGCTGCGATGAAATAAAACAGCACCGGAGTTTTCATCGTGCCGCGATCGACCTGACCCGGTTTGACCGCGATGGTGATGGCGGCGATCAGCGCAGTATTGCAGATGATGGAGCCGATGGCGTTGCCGTAGGCAAGCTCGCCGTGGCCGGAAACCGCGGAGGTCGCGGAAACCATCACCTCCGGCAGGGTCGTACCGATGGAGACCACTGTCGCGCCGATCAGAATATCGGGAATATGAAAGCGGCGGGCGAGTCCCGTCGCGCCGTCAACGAACCAGTCACCTGCCTTGATCAGCAGCAGCAGTCCGACAGCGAATAAAAGGATTGCTTGTAAATTTTCCATAGTGTATGTTCCTCGCATTATCTTCTTCAAAAATCCGCAGGTTATGTGCATCGCAGATAGGCGATGGCACTGCAAAATACCGTTTGCCGCGTACCACAGCAAACATATAGAATCTTACCATTTTCGGCGCGAAGATACAAGCCTTTGCGCACAAATTTTATTATGTAGGAAATATCGCTATGCGGTATTTCCGGAATCGCGACAAACGCACCTTGCGAAGATTTTCCTGCGGCGTTTTGCAAGGTATGAAACGGCGGTTTTCTGTCAAAAATAGAGGGAGCAAACGATATCTTCCGCTGCGGGGGCTTTGCAAACCCTGTGTGCCATTGCCGACCGAAGATACGGAAAACGGAGCAAGAACAAAAGACAGGAGGGATGGACAGCAATCATATGAATCATGCTTTTGAGAAATATCTGAACATTTTTAGGGCAGAGCTGCCTTTGGACGAGTGCTTCGATCTGCTCGAGAGGAAGCTTTGCATCGGCGGACGCCGGGCGGTGATGTATTTTATCGACGGACTGCACGACGGACAGAAGGGACAGCTTCTGCTCAATTATCTTTTGGCGGTGCAGCCGGAAACTATGCAGGGGCTGCACGAGAGCAAAGATTTTTTGGAGGCCGCAGTGCCGTTTATGGATGCCAGCGTCATCGAGCCACAGACGGACGCGCCGCCAAAACAGCATCCGATGCAGTACGCGGAAAAAGGGAAGCTGGAAGAGGAAACGCTGCAGCGCAAGCAGGCGCACCGCAAGGGGAAAAAAGCACAAGTGGCTGCGGAAGCGGAAGCAAACGATGTCGTGTGCGCACAGGAAGGGACAGAGGTTTCGCAGGATGAAAAGCGCCACATGGAAGCTGCGCGTATGGAGGCCTTGACAGCGGATGCCGCCTATGACTGCTATCTGCAGACACTTCCGAAGCTCTACGCGGGACTGGTGCCGCTGCTCGTGGAGGGACTGGACAAAATCATCATTCTGGATGCCAGAGCTTATCCTGCGCGCGCCGTCGAAGAGCCGGAAAAAGAAAAAACCTTGCGCGGCGCGCGCGACGGTTTTACCGAGAACATGATGCAGAACGTCGCGATGATCCGCCGCAGGCTGCGCAGCAACCAGCTGATTTTTAAGGTGTTCAACGTCGGTACGGACAGTAAATCCGACGTGGTGCTGTGCTATATGAAAGACCGCGCCGACGCGAAATTTGTCGAGAAACTAGAATCGGCATTAGACGATATGAAGAAAAAAGCACTGGCGGGGCGCAGTGCGGGTCAGCAGCCGCAGCGCGGCGGACAGAATCGCCCGCAAGCAGAGCGCAATGGGCAGGCTGAGGTGCAGGGAGGCACGCAGAGCGCATCGCGGCGCGGCAGGCAGGAAACGACTGCGGCGCGGCAAACGCGCGCAAGTGAAGAAGATGCGCTGCGGATTCACCGAGCCGACAGCGGTGACAGGACAAAGGCTGAGGCGAAAAGCGCGGCAGCAGATTCCCACGAAAAAATGTTTCGCGCGCGTTTGGCAAGACGAGAGGCAGAACAGCGCGGCGCGGCTGCGTTTGATGCTCTGACGGTGACCGACCAGAGCCTGCTGGAGCATCTGCAGGAGAGCTTCGGCATCGCGAGCAGCCTCAATCCGTTCCCGCGCGTGCGCTATACCCAGCGGCCGGATGTTGCGGCGGCGCATCTGGAGGAGGGCAAGGTGGTGCTGATCACCGACAATTCCCCGACGGCGATGATGATCCCGGTGAGCGTGTTCGAGTTTTTTCAGGATACGGATGACTATTATTTCCCGCAGCTGACCGGAAACTACTTCCGATTCCTGCGTATTTTGAATTTTATGCTTATCTTGTTTTTGACCCCCATCTATGTGATGATGGTCGAATATGACTGGTTTACACCGAACATTTTGCGATTTTTTGTGCCGGAGGATGACTATGCGATTGCGATCTTTTGGCAATTCATGCTGCTGGAGCTGGCAATCGACGCGCTGAAGCTCGCCTCACTGAATACACCGACCTCACTGGGCATGTCCCTGTCGGTTATCGGTGCGCTGATCCTCGGTGAATTCAGCATCAGCTCCGGCTGGTTTATTCCGCAGACCATTCTCTGCATGGCGGTTGTGGCGCTGGCTTCGTTCACCCAGCCGAGCATCGAACTTTCGTACGCGATGAAGTTTTGCCGCGTACTGATGCTGATCGGCGCGCAGCTTTTGGGACTGGGCGGCATCCTCGCGGCCGCGGCTGTCAGCCTGCTCATCATGGCGACAACCAAAACGTTGTCCGGCACCTCCTATCTATACCCGCTGTTTCCGTTCGATGCAGGAGTTCTCAAACGCCTGATTTTTCGAACCAAAAGGTAAGGCAGGATACCGATTCTTGCCGTCTCCTGTCTGCCGCCTTCGCCGAACCGCAGGGCGGCCTATGAGTCCTCGTGGATGCCCTGTGCCCGTAGCCAAAAAGGAGGTGCAGGAAATTCTCGCAGTCTCTGTTTTCTTCACGATTTCTACAAAAAACTTGTGTATAATATGTAGATTATAAATAAGCAATCCAAGGAAACGCCTGCCTGCGCGAGCCGTTGGGCTCAGCGCGGCACAGGCAATAAGACGGAGGAATCTTTTATGGCTAGAATCTTAAAGAAAATCCCTGATTTCAAGCTTCCGAAGTATAAGATGAAGGAAGTCGGCGATCTGGAAGAATTGCGGATGGAATATGCCGAAAAAAATATAGAGGACATGAAAAAGAGGATGGAACGCCACCATGCGCAGGAGAATTATCCCGGCACGCATTACCGGACGGTGAAGGAATTTTTCCTGCGTTCAACCGAGCTCTACAAGGAGCGTCCGTTCATCCTGCAGACCTTCAACAAAAAGGAAGGCTTTCGAGAGATCTCATACGGACAGTTCCGGCGCGATGTCAATGATTTTGGGACAGCGCTGACGCGTGTTTTGAATCTGGAGGGCGAAAAGGTCATGATTCTCAGTGAAACGACCTATGAATGGTATGTTTCCTATACGGCGCTGCTCTGCGGTGCGGGCATCGCGGTACCGACAGATAAGGAACTGCCGGACAACGAGCTCGAAAACCTGATGCGTCGTTCCGGTGCGCGCGCGATCATCTTTTCCTCGAAGAAGAAGGACGCGGTCAAGAAGGCGGCCGCGCACTGTCCGAACATGAAATACTGCATCGAAATGCGTGCGGATTACAAGGAAGAGGGGCAGTTCATCGGCTTTGACTTTTTGCGCGAGGAGGGCAAGGTCTTTACCGACCTCGGTGATACGAGCCTGATGGACAAGGAGATCGATCCGGACGCGTTCGCGGTGCTGATTTTTACCAGCGGCACGACTTCCGCGGCCAAGGGCGTTATGATCTGCAACCGTAATCTGGCAGCCAATATCAACGCGGTGACGCCTTATGTGCATTTGACGCCGGACGATAGGCTCTTTTCGGTGCTGCCGCTGCATCACACCTACGAATCGACGATCGGCTTCCTGTATCCGATGGCAATCGGCGCTTCGGTTGTCGTCTGCCAGGGGCTTAAGCACATTGTCAGTGATATGCAGACCACGCACCCGACGGCGATGATCGCGGTGCCGCTTTTGATTGAAACACTGCACAAGAAGATTCAGAAAAACATCGAAAAGGCAGGCAAGGATTCAATGGTTAAATCCATGATCCGCCTGACCAACGGTCTGCGCAACGTGGGTATCGATGTCAAGAAAAAAGTATTTAAGGATATTTATGAAAGTCTCGGCAGCAAGCTGCGCATCATCGTTTCCGCGGCGGCACCGATCGATCCGGCTGTCGGCAAGTGGCTGGTGGATATCGGCTTTACGTTCCTGCAGGGTTACGGGCTGACGGAGACCGCGCCGATCGCGGCGCTGACACCGGACTTTGATCCGCGTGTAGGTTCTGCCGGTAAGGCGGTTTGCGGTGATGAAATCAAGATCAAGAATCCGAATGAAAAAGGTGAGGGCGAGCTGCTCATCCGCGGCGAGACGGTCATGCTGGGCTACTATGAGGACCCGGAAGCGACGGCTGCGGTCATGGAGGACGGCTGGTTCAACTCCGGCGACATCGGCTTTATGGACGAGGACGGCTTCATCTACATCACCGGCAGAAGCAAAAATGTTATCGTAACGCAGAACGGCAAAAATATCTATCCGGAGGAAATTGAAACCCTGCTCAGCAAGGTGCCGGAGATCGCGGAGTCGATGGTTTACGGCAAGGAGGTCGCGGGAGAAAAAGAGTTGATCATCACCGCGCGCGTCATTCCGAACTATGAAGAAATCGAGAATCTGCACGCTGCAGAGCGTAAAGAACCATCAGCCGCGTTTACAGAAGAAGAGATTTACAAGATCATCTGGAACCAGATCAAGCAGGTCAACCGCAAGCTTTCCAATTATAAGTGCATCCGCAAGCTGGAAATCAAATCCGGACAGTTCGCGAAGACCAGCACGATGAAGATCAAGCGCTTCGCAGAGCTGAAGAGCGATGACGCCAAAGAAATGCCCGCAGTGGAGGGAAGCGCAGACGCGGCAGAGGCGGATAAATAGGGAATCTTAATTTTTCCTGCAGGACAAAGGTGTGTAAAACGAAGCCGCGGCTTCCTTTGCGCGCCTGCCTGCATGTATGGCAGGCACTCCGCAAGGTACTTCTGGCGATATTTCCTACATAATAAGAAAAAGTTGGACGCGCGGAGCAAAATCCGCACCTCCAACTTTTTTGTTTCATTTTTTTTATTATAATTCTGACAATCGTACCGCGCGATATTTACAAACGCGCGGCAAAAACGTCGTGCGAAGCGGCACGCGCAGAAAGCGCAGATCCGGCAATCGCAAACCATGCAGGCGTCATTCGGAGTGAGCGGACGCACGCGCAGAAAGCGCAGATGATGTTACGCACGCTTTTTGCCCTGCCACGCACAATCTCATTTCGCGCCGGTCCGGGACTAGTCCAGTACATGGATAAACTTTTCGCGTTCTTTTTCAATTTCGACACGGTGGAACGGGGTGTTGATGCCCGGCGCGCCGCCTGTGTGCAGGAAGATGACTGTTTCACCCTGCGCGATTTCGCCGTTTTTGACCATTTCCAAAAGACCGGCGAAGCACTTGCCGGTGTAACATGGATCGAGGATCAGCGCCTCGCGTTCCGCCATCAGATACATCGCTTCCCGTACCTCTTTGCAAGGATTGTTGTAAGCGCCGCGATCGTATTTGTCCGTCAGATCAAAGCTTGCCGCGGTGATATTCTCGGTCTTGGCAGGATCCAAATGATAATACGCGCAAATCTTGTCGAAGTAATTCTTGGCATAAGCCTGCAGACCGTTCGGCTTCGGAGAAATGCCGATGCCAGTCAGGCGCAGCGGCAGACTTTCGAGCAGAATTCCGGTGAAAAGACCCAAATAGGTGCCCATGCTGCCGACCGTGGATATGACGCGTGGGAATTTTTTGGCGTCCGGTCCGTTGATCAGAGCCATCTTGTCCGCCTGCTTGGCAATTTCCTGCGCGCATTCGTAATAGCCGAGAATGCCGAGCTCATTGGAACCGCCGATTGGGATGAAATATACCTTTTCTCCCTGCGCTTCGTAACGCGCGGTGACTTCGGCAACGGTTTCGTCAAAGAGCTGCGCCTCGGATTTTTGACCGGTCGGATCCGGCTTGCGCAGCCAGACATCACAGCCCATCATGCCATCCAAAAGCAGATTCGCAGAGAGCTCGCCCGGATAGTCGTCAACACAGACGATGGCGCCCTTCATACCGTATTTGCGCGCGACCGCGCAGGTCAGTCTGCCGTGGTTGGTCTGCGCGCCGCCGACCGTCAACAGCATCGTCGCGCCTTGCTTTTTTGCGTCCGCCAGCAGATATTCGAGTTTACGCAGTTTGTTGCCGCCCATAGCGAGCGGTGTCAAATCATCTCGTTTGATGTACAGGTTGATGCCCAGATCCTGTGATAAATGGTTGAGACGCTCCAGTGGCGTCGGAAGATATAGAAAATTGATTTTTTCATGTCCTAGCATGATACAGGTACCTCCACGATATCATCAAAAATATTTTTCTGCTCCGCGCGGCAGGAGACACAGCGCGTCATTCTGCGCGAGCGAGAAGCGAAAGTTCTGCTTCTATTATAGTAAATAAATTACGAAAAGAAAAGGGGAAAACAAAAAGAAAAACAAAGTAGTATGGACTTTTTTGGAAGGACATGCTAAAATGAAGGCACCGGGGTTCGGAAGAAGCTGTCCGACAAGGGGGCGTCGTTTATGGAGAACAGAACGGCGAAGATTAGAGAAACAGGAGGACAAGAGAATGGCTTTTATGGAAAAATTAGGTAAAGTAGCAAATAAAGTCGGCGAAGTTGCCGGAGATACCTTTGATTATGGCAAGGCAAAAGGGAAGATCTTACTTGAAAAAGGCAAGGTCAGCGACGCCAAAAGTGCGATCGGCGCTTATGTCTATGAGACACGGAAGAATGGCGGCGCACTGGATGAGAGCAGACTGGCGGAGCTTTGCGCCGAGGTGGACAAACACTTGCAAGAAATTGAAAGACTTCGGGAAGACGCCAAGAAGAGCGGCGAAGATATCAGCGGTGCCTTTGACAGCATGACCGATTCCGCGGCCCCGGAAACGGCAGAGGCAGAGGCAGAGGTAAAACCGGAAACTCCTGCAGCAGAGTAAGCTTTTAGCAGTGAACTTCCTTTATGTGCCGGAAATATCGCAAACAATATTTCCGGCATAAAAATGAGAACGCCCGCGCGTTCTGACCTTTTTGACCGGTCAGATGCGTGGGCGTTCTCGCGTTTCGCGCACCTTGCGGCGCGCGTTTTATGTAATTTAGGCCGCGTGATCGCGAGCTTTTAGTCTATCGACTTCCGAGAAGTGCTCTTTGGTCAGCTTGAAGACGACCGGAGAGAGCGCGAACAGGGCGATGAAGTTCGGAATCGCCATCAATCCGTTAAAAGTGTCTGCGATATCCCATACCGCGTCGATCGGGCTGACACAGCCCACAACGATGATGATGCAGAAGAAGATCTGATACGGACGCACTGCTTTCATACCGAACAAATACTGAACGCAGCGTGTCCCATACAAGGACCAGCCGAGGATCGTGGAGTACGCGAACATCATCAACGCGAAGGCCACAAAAAGCGCCGACGCCTTGGTGCCGAAGATGGTGGAGAAGGCCGAGGTAATCAGTTCACTGCCCGGTTTCTCACCGAAGGTGACGTCCACGCCGCTGATGATAATGGACAGCGCGGTCAGGGAGCAGATCAGGATGGTGTCTACAAATACCTCGAAGATACCGAAGATCCCCTGCTGTACCGGTCCTTCGCAGTTCGCTGCCGCGTGCGCGATCGGAGCGGAGCCAAGGCCGGCTTCGTTGGAGAACGCGGATCTCCTCAGCCCCCAGATGACCGCATTTTTGAGCAGGATGCCGCTGCCGGCGCCGGCAACAGCCTGTGGATTGAACGCGCCTACAAAGATTTTACGGAAGCATTCTCCAATCATATCAATGTTGCCGAAGATGACGATTAAGGTAAACAGGATATAGAGAATGCTCATAAACGGAATCAGCTTTTCGGTGACAGAACCGATTCTCTTGATACCGCCGAACAGAACACCCGCCGTCAGAAGCGCCAGCGCGATACCGATAACCCAGTCGATAGCGGTGACTTCCGCGAAGCTTGGCGCGAAGGCAGTTACAGCACCCTTGATGGAGCCGTTAATAGAATTGGCCTGCGACATATTGCCGATACCGAAGGAAGCAAGAATGGCGAAGCTGCAAAAAAGGACTGCCAGCCAGGACCATTTCTGACCCAGGCCGTTTTTGATGTAGTACATCGGACCGCCGACCCAATCGCCTTTTGCGTCCTTTTCACGAAAACGAATCGAGAGGGTGACCTCCGCGTATTTGATGACCATGCCGAGCAGAGCGGCCAGCCAGAGCCAAAAGATGGCGCCGTAGCCGCCGAGCGCGATAGCTTGAGAGGTTCCGACGATGTTTCCGGTGCCGACGGTGCCTGCCAGCGCGGTGGTAACAGCCTGCAACGGGGTAACCTCACCTTCACCCGCGTCTGATTTTGTAAAAATTTTGCCGAACGTGTTCTTCATGGCATAGCCGAAACGACGGAATTGTACGCCGCCGGAGCCGATGGTGTAGTACAGGCCGCCGACGAATACACATGGCAGGAGAATGTAGATCCAGGCCACAGTGTTCAGTGTGCCTGCAACAAAGTTATAGAGTGCTTGCATGTTTTGGTTTCCTTTCCTCTTGTATTTGATTGGAAATAATTCCGTACTGCGGCATGAGTGCCGCGGCGATATGCGTCGATGACTTCGCGCGCGTGGCTTTCGCTAAGCGTTTCGCGCGGTTTATCCGGAAGCCGCGCACCGTCGTTTGCCGTTCAGTGCCTCACGTGTCGTTTGGCTCGCGGAACGTAAAGGCGGCGCGAAAAGGCAAAAGGCAGCCTCTCGCGAGTCCCACGACTGCCGGCGATGCAGCGTGGCAGCAACGCGAAAAGACAAAAGGCAGCCTCCTGCGAGACTGCCTCAAATGCATTGCCAACTTCAATCTGCTCAATAAAGTGAAAAAGAAAGTTTCCTTTTTTTGTTCCTCGAATTTCGACACGATTTGTCCGCGCGAAGATTCGAAATCTTGGAATTCTGTCCTTTTGCCTGAGAGATTGGCTTTCGCCTTGCACCTTCGGCCCCCAACTCAATGGGCGTCTCCAGAACGCTATCCCTTTACAGTCCTCACCGCGGGCGTGGCAGCCGTCTGAGCGACCGGACACGCGGAACCTGAGAGTTTTACTCCTTCGGTAGGCATTGCCTTTTCCTGCAAAGTTCATCTAGCATATAGTAGAAAGTCAGCTGTGGCAATCTGTGTTCCGACAGCGGGCTTTCCCGTTTATGACACATGCGCGTCTCTCACGAGGAAACGCGCCAATGAAAATATTATAGCGGATTTTTTTGTAAAACGCAAGAAAAACGTACAGAACTCAGAACATTTTTTCAGTGTGCAAAATGAAAAAGTTCATGCACCGAATCGATGCAAGCGTTCGCTCCATACAAAAAACCTGCTGTCCGAGCTTAGGAAAGCAGGTCTTTCGCGCGGCACGCAGCCAGCTTCAGCTGCGTGCATTGCCACAAATGTTCTGGATGGAGCGGCGGTACAGCAGCAGAGCCAGTGTCAGTGTGCAGGTTTCGGAAACCACCGCCGAAATCCAAATACCAGATTCACCGAACAGGAAGGCTAGCAGCAGAAGCGCGCAGATCGCGAACAGCATACCGCGTCCCAGAGAAATGCTCATCGCCTGCTTCGGCAGCTCTAACGAGGTAAAGTAGCCCATCATCGGGATGACGATCGTGCCCAGCGAGGAAACGTCCGCCACGGCGGAGCCGGAGATGCCGCCGAAGAACATCGAATCCAGCACGTTCACGTAGGCCAGACCGCCGCGGAAGCGGCCGACCGCCAGATTCGCCAAATCGACAATCTTTTCGGAAATGCCGCCCGCGCTCATAAATTCGCCCATCACGATGAAAAACGGAATCGAGAGCAGCGAGAAGTTGTTCGCGCCGTCCACCATCTGCCGAACGAGAACGGAGAAGTTCGTGCCCGTGACCAGCGCGCTGCCCAGCGTCGCAAGCAGCATCGCAAAGGAAATCGGCACCCGCATCAGCAGCAGGAGCACAAATCCGCCGATCAAAACCAGACCGGCCAACGTCGCGGTCGTCATTTCTTTTCCGCCTCCTTCGCCATGGCGGCAACGGCCGCTTCATCGGTAAAATCCACTTCCGGCTCGGAATAGAGCAGGTCGTCGCGGGAGATAATGCCCGTCAGGAAGAGAATCGAGTCAAAGCTCATCACAAAGCCCGCCACCGGGATCGGCAGATACTGCCACGCGGTGGAAATGCCGGTGATCGGCAGCACGCCGGGCAGGCCGAACAGCTTGATCGTGCGTGCGCCGCCGCTGTAGAGCATGAACAGGCCGCACAGCAGCACCACCACGTCCGTCAGCACGTCCAGCGCTTTTCTCACCTTGCCCCCGACCGGGAATTTGTTGTAAATCGCATTCACCGCGACATGCATGTGATCGCGAACGCCGATGGCGCAGGCGATGAAGGCGAACACCGTTACCAGCAGGCGCGGCACTTCCTCCGCCCACGACAGCCCCGTATTGAAGCAGTAGCGCAAAATAACCGTCAGCGTCACAATCGCGACCATCGCCAAAATGGAAGCCTGCGCAATGAACAGCACGATTTTGTGCGTAATGTGGTTGAGCTTCACCAGCTTAGCGGCCAGCCCCTTCTGGTTCATGGGCATTCCTCCTTTCCCCTTTTGACCCGTTTGCATAACGCCTTTCCTCCTTTGTTCGGCCCTTTTCCGTTGGCCTTTCTCCATTTTATTTTATGCGAACAGGGCTTGCTTTGCCTAGCAATGTTGAGCGTTTTTGATGGGTTTCATCGGTTTTTTAACAAGAAATAAACGGCGTTTTGAATCGCGGAGGTGTGGGTTTCTCCTTCCGTCTGCCTTCGGCAGCCACCTCCCTCTAAGAGGGAGGTCTTATTTCTTGTATAACTACTTCTTACGCTAAAAAAGAGCTCCCTCTTCGAGGGAGCTGGCACGGCGTAGCCGTGACTGAGGGAGTTATAATCGTTGTTCCCACGAGCTCCCTCTTCGAGGGCGTTCCGCTTGCCGCCCGCTGTGCGGAACTCCTTCCGTCTGCCTTCGGCAGCCAACCTTCGGCGTTTTCATCGGCTGATTCCG
>OLOV01002143.1_pt1 | contig 13842 bp, 10 predicted proteins | sample 1672931 | NCBI WGS metagenome assembly OLOV01 (sample SAMEA3136738, study PRJEB25190) | human gut metagenome | biome: human gut; feature: human-associated habitat; material: faeces | place: Austria | collected 2013
GAATATTCAGAATCTCATCGCAGCGGCGTTCTCTCTCTTCTTTGATCCCCGGTACGAATGGTCTGGAATCAAATTTGCGGGTAAGCGGTGTTACTCCTCTGCCTGCATTAAAATAAACTTCGTTATAAAAAACATCCTGTCCTTCCGGTGCAAGATCCGGTACAAAGCGGCAGGTCGTCATCCTTCTTCTCTCATTATCCAGTCTGTGGATATCCAGATCCGCATAAAGTGCGCCATTGACAAAGCGTCTGCTCTCTGCAAGGATCGTGCCGTTTTCTGCGATCAGATTGTGGCCGCCGTAGACAACATCCTGGGTGGATTCTCCCTCTCCTGCTGTCGCATAGATATATCCGCAGAGAAGTCTTGCTGACTGTGCACTTACAAGGCTCTTACGATAAGAATCCTTGCCTACAACTTCATCACTCGCAGACAGGTTCACGATCAGGTTTGCTCCATGATATGCATGTCCTACGCTCGGAGGATTCGGAACCCAGAGGTCCTCGCAGATCTCAGCCGCGATCTTGAGTTTCGGCATTTCCTGACAGATGAACAGGATATTTGAGGAGATCGGAACATCCACTTCATCAAACTCTTCTGTTTCATCTTCATCAATATAATCCGGTTCCTCATCGATCTCTTCCAGTTCCTCAAAGGAATCTTCTTCCTCCAGAACCTCGAGTTCTGCCTCAAGTCCAAATTCCACGTCCTCATCCGTCATCTCTTCGTCATGATGTAATCCATACTCAGACCTTCTGATCGTCACAGTTCCGTCTACATCCTCTCCGGAAGTGAAATATCTCGCCTCATAAAATTCATTATAATTCGGCAGATAAGTCTTCGGCACAAACCCAAGGATCTCACCATGGTTCAGTCCGGCTGCCACATTATAAAGTTTGCCCTTGTATTCCAGTGGAAGTCCTACAAAAATGATCGCATCTACATCCGCAGTCTCTTCTGCAATACGCATAAGCTGTACTTTGGCTTCCTCCAGAAGATTTTCCTGCCAGAAAAGATCTCCGCAGGTGTATGCTGTGATACACAGTTCCGGGAAAACCATGACTCTGGCTCCCTCTGCTTCCATCTCACGGACCATTTTGATAATTTCAGCTGCATTGAATTCACAGTCTGCTACCTGCACATCCGGCGTTCCTGCCGCTACTTTGATAAACCCGTCCTTCATATTCCTGCTTCTCCTTTATTTGCACTTTCTGAGGATTTCTTTGAGTTCTTCTACACTGAATGTATAATTGGTGTTACAGAAATGGCAGTTCAGTTCTACTTTCTTGCCTTCCTGGATCATCTCATTTAATTCTTTTCTTCCGATGCTGATCAGGGCTTTTTCTACACGTTCTTTGCTGCAGTTACAGTAAAATTCTGTCGGGATCCTGTCGTTGATCTCAATATCAAATCCATCCAGTACCTGCTCCAGAAGACTCTCAGGAGTGTGTCCCTGCTCCAGAAGTGTAGTCACAGACTGGATCTTCTGTACGTTTGCTTCCAGTTTCGCGATCGTTTCTTCCTCTGCAAACGGCATGACCTGAACGATAAATCCACCTGCCTGACGCACGGTATTATCTTTGTTCATCAGAACACCAAGACCTACAGCGGACGGAACCTGTTCACTTGCTGCGAAATAATAAGTCAGGTCTTCTGCGATCTCACCTGTCTGAAGTGCCACCTGTCCCACATATGGTTCTTTGAGGCCCATGTCCTTGATGACCTGAAGGAAACCGTGTCCAACAGCACCGCCAACATCCAGTTTGCCCTTGGCATTTGCCGGGATGATAACATCCGGTTCAACGACATATCCCTTGACACGGCCTTTGGAATCTGCTGTAACCGTGATTCCCTGAAGCAGTCCGTCACCCTTGACCTGAAGTGTCAGGATATCCTTATCGCCCTTCATCATCACGCCCATCATCGAACCTGCTGTCAGAAGACGTCCAAGTGCTGCTGTTGCAACCGGGCTGGTGTTGTGATCCTTTCTTGCTGTCTCTACTGTCTCTGTTGTCACTGCTGCAAACGCACGGATCTGGCTGTCTGCCGCAATTGCTCTTACTATATAATCACTCATGAATTTACCTCGTTTCTTATTTTGCTTTGCCTTTTTCTCTTGCGATGAAGAATAACCGCTCGCTCTCCTCGGATGCCGCTTTGCCTGTGTAGGCATCGTATACAGCGAGAAGCTCCATTCCTGCCTCGCGGATCAGTTCTTCGATCTCTTCTCTCGGATATGCTTTCTGGCAGTGGACTTCCTCTGCCTTCTCATACAGTCCGTCCTCTCTCGGAAGAAAAACTGCCAGTTCATAATAGTTCAGTCCCTCTTCCTCATCGTAGCTGTTGTCCCAGATGAAACTTCCCTCATCACGGTTTTCTGCGATCGTCGTATCCCCAAGGATATCCCTGTACTTATGTACGGTATTCATATCAAACAGGAAAATTCCCTCCGGGTCAAGGTAATTATTTACCAGTTCAAAAACATGACGCAGTTCATCCCTGTCTGTAATATAATTGAGACTGTCGCAGACACTTACAACGGCCCGCACCGTTCCGTACAGTTCAAACTCCTGCATGTCCTGCAGAAGATACAGGATATCCTGTCCGGATTCGACTCTTTTCTCCATTGCCTCCGCAAGCATCTCCTCGGAATTGTCCACACCAATCATATCATAACCCTTGTCCGCAAGCAATCCCGTCATCGTTCCTGTTCCACATCCAAGTTCCAGTACCAGGCCATCCTCGATCCCATATTCTCTCAGATGACCGGTGATATAATCCGCCCATTCTTCATAATCAATATTATCCATGAACAGGTCATACACCTGTGCAAATTTCTCATATGCTCCCATCGTCGTCCCCCTGTTTATATTTTGTGAGTAAAAAGGCAGATGATCGCTCACCTGCCTTTCCTTCTTATCTCATGCTGACGATAAATCAGATCGTGTTCTGTTGTTACTGAACAGGCATATAATATACGTCTGCTCCCTCACCATGCCAGTAGTAGCTTGTTCCGTTCTCGTCGTAAGCGTCCTCATCGCTGGTAAAGTTGTAGGTATTTCCGTCAAAGTCAACCCAGCTTCCGTTTCCGTCCGGTGTGATCACAAGCGGATGTCCATCTGAATTACGATAGATGGTTCTTGTCTCATCTGTGTTGGAAAGCTGCTCATCTGTGAATCCTGCAGAGTTGGAAATTGTTGTAGAGCTGGAATCACTGGAGCTGTCATAGCTTTCGGATCCGTCGCTGCTGCTGTCTGTGCTTCCTGTTGTATCTGTGGCTGCACTGCTGTCTGTTCCTGCCGCAGAAGTATCTGCTGCTGCGCTGCTGTCTGCTGCATTTGCATTTGCATCAGAAGAAGCTGCGTTTGCATTGTCGGCTGCCGGAGTGGAAGCTGCTGCCTGCTTCGGAGCTGCTTCTTTCAGAGAAGAATCACCAAGGATCTGGAAAGAATCTACGGATGATTTCACTGCGGAAAGAACATCTTCTTTGTTAACAGATGCTTCGATGCTGTAGTATTCGGAATCGTTTGCGATAACCTTGTGGATCACATACAGGCTTCCGTTGCTCTTCTCTGTGTTCAGCATCTTGGTTGTGTAGGTGTACACGCCAATGCCATTCACATCTGTAGAAGTGTAGTCCTGGATCTCAAAGTCTGTTCCGTCAACCTTGTCTCCGTCTGCCTGCTCAAGAGAGGTAGCCATGTCCTGTGTGCTCGGGATCACGGTTGAAGCCATGGTGTCTGCTCCCTGTCCGTGAAGGATCAGAATCTTGCCCTCGTCAGGAGATTCAAAGCTGAGTGTATCTGCTTCATCTGTCTTGTTTGCCCATGTTGCGTTTGGAAGGTTGATCGCTACGGATTTGTCTGCGGATGTATAGGTAGTAGCCTGTACATTCGGAGCGATCGTGGCTGTCGGAGCCGGTGTCTCGGTTGCCACCGGTGTTGGTGTTACACTTACTGCAACAGACTCATCCTGATTACTGCCGCCGAAACTGCAGGCAGCCATAAATACAGATGCTGATATGGCAATTGCTGAAATCGCAAGAATTCTTTTGTTTCTCATAACATCCTCCTTAATATCGGTTATGATTATAGTTTATAATAAAACCTTTGTGCTATATTTTACAATTTTATTACATGCATGTCAATGAATTTTCCCTGATGGTTTATGAAAATCCTGTAAAATATTGTGAATTTTCTGTGTCGGATATCTTCTTTTCTGTAATCTTTTATCTGCGTTTTTTCCTGAAAATATACGGGTTTCAGAGCTTTTTGTAATCATACATATGCAGCTCATGAAGTGCCCTTGTCGCTGCAATATATTTCGCCTGTTTACTCAGTCCGTCCTCTGCATCTGCTGCAAAAACTCCGAATACCTGATCAAACTCCAGACCTTTTGCAAGATAGAACGTAGTCACTGTCAGACCTTTTTTGAAATTCTGACTGTCGCGGTTCATGTACGATAACTGGTACTCTCCGTCCGGGTCCAGGTTTTTCAGTTTCTCTTCTATATAGAGATACGCATGCTCTGCCTCTCTTTCTGTAAAAAAGATCAGCGCTTCTGTCTCATAGTCTGCTCTCTTTGCTTCCCAGTCTACGATCACCTGATCCAGAGCTTCCTCAAGCTTCGCAAAAGACCGCTCCTCAACCGGCTCGCCGTGGCGTTCGAACAGTTCCATATCCTGGATTCCGGTAAGCTTATTGGCATACTCTGCGATCTCCATCGTGTTTCGATAGCTTCTGTTCATAACGATCTTGCGGATATCCCTGCCAAAGATCTTCGGCAAAAATTTCAGTACATCCTGCTGCTGTTCTTCCATCGTCTGTGCCTTATCTCCGAGGATCGTCATCCTGCACGGGAAAAGTTTCCGAAGGAGCACATACTGGATCCAGGAATAATCCTGCATCTCATCAACCACGACATGCTTGATGCCATGATGATTTTTGCAGCGGAAAAGAGAATATTTCAGATAAAGGACCGGATAGACATCCTCATAACGCAGCTTACGCTTCTCCAGCGGAACACGCGGCAGTGGATCGTAGCCTGCCTCTTCAAGAAAACGACTGTACAGAACATAGCAGTCTCTCGTCTCATACATACGCAGAAAACGCTCCGTCAGCTCTTCCTTTTCTTCATCTGCGAGGTCTCTGTCCCTCAGTGTCTCCACCTGATCGATGAAATATTCTGCCACTGCCTCCATTCTGGAAAGAAGCGGAATATCCAGGAACTTAAAGTAAAACAGATCAATGATCTCCTTCTCGGAAAGCGTACAGCCCTTGTACTCTATGTCCTTGAAATTCATCAGTTCATCTTCTAGGCCAAGCATGTAAGCGTCCATCTGACCTGCAAATCCTGCTGACTGTTTCTCCCTGCACAGTTCCTGTGATTCCGGAATAAGGACAGAACGCTCGATCTGGTCATACCTGTCCTCACAGTCAGAAACGATCCCCTTAAGTTCACGGTAGGCAAACAGATCAAAACTCATCTCGCGGATATTTTCCTCTCCCAGTTCCGGCAGGATGTGCGAGATATAATCTGCAAACACACCATTCGGTGAAAGGACCAGGATATTGGAAGATTTCAGATTTTCTCTGTCGTGATACAGAAGATACGCGATCCTGTGAAGTGCAACAGAAGTCTTACCACTTCCCGCAGCTCCCTGGATCACCATAATCTTATCACTTGTGTTTCGGATAATTGTATTCTGCTCTTTCTGGATCGTCCGGACGATGTTTTTGAGCTGGACTTCGCCCTTGCTTCCAAGCTCTGCGCCCAGGATCTCATCATCGATCTTGACATCGCTCTCAAACTCGTAGATCATTTTTCCATTGCGGATCTTGTACTGCCATTTGGAAGTAATCTCGCCTTCAAAAACACCGGAAGGTGCCTCATAGGACGCAGGACCCTTGTCGTAATCATAAAAAAGTCCGCTGACCGGAGCACGCCAGTCATACACCAGTGGCAGGCTCCCCGCCCGCTCTGAGAGATTTCCGATCCCTATATAAAAAAGCTCCGGCTCGTCATCTCCGTCATACCGAAAATCCACTCTTCCAAAAAACGGAGAATCCATCATCTTCTTAAATCTCTTGCGAAGAAGGAACTGTTCTTCATTCGCATTCATCTGACGGAAAAGCGCCTGCTGGTTATCAAAATTTTCATAACCGTACTCATCCATCTCTGTATAGTTTTCCCAGTAATATTCGTGCATATCCTCGATCTCTTTCTCACCCTCAAGGATCGCAGCATCTGTCTCGGCAAGACGTTTCTTCAGACATTCCATTACATGCAGCAGGTACTCTCTGCCATTTTCTATATTGCCGCTCATCATAAATACCTCCCTTTCCTGCCAGACTTTTTATTAAATATAATTTTCTTATTATACTCAAAAAGACAGCCGTTGACAAGAGCTGACTCCTGCCAATAGCTGCCTTTTCGTGGCTTAAAATTCTGGTTTTATTTCTGGCTTTATGAGCAAAGTTCTGAAGAACCATTGTCAAACTGGCTGTTGTAAAGGTCTGCATAGAATCCTTTGGCTGCCAGAAGTTCTTCATGATCGCCCTGCTCGATGATGTCTCCGTCCTTCATAACGAGGATCAGGTCTGCATCCTTGATCGTGGAAAGTCTGTGTGCGATAACGAAACTGGTTCGTCCCTTCATCAGATTATCCATCGCTTTCTGGATCTGCATTTCTGTTCTTGTATCGACGGAGGATGTTGCTTCGTCAAGGATCAGGATCTTGTTGTCCGCAAGGATCGCCCTCGCGATCGTAAGAAGCTGTTTCTGTCCCTGGGAAATGTTGCTGGTCTCTTCATCCAGTACCATCTGGTATCCGCCCGGCTGCTGCATGATGAAGTTGTGGATATGTGCTGCTTTTGCTGCTGCGATCACTTCTTCATCCGTTGCATCCAGTCGGCCATAACGGATGTTTTCCATGATCGTTCCGGAGAACAGCCAGGTATCCTGTAGCACCATACCGAACATCTCGTGAAGTTCGCTTCGGTTGAAGTTTCTGACATCGTGTCCGTCTACCTTGATTGCACCCTTATTCACATCATAGAAACGCATCAGGAGTTTGACCATGGTGGTCTTACCTGCTCCGGTCGGACCTACGATTGCGATCTTCTGTCCGTCATGTACATCTGCGGAGAAGTCATGAACGATGATCTTATCCGGGTTGTAACCGAACTCTACATGCTCGAACTGTACATTTCCATTCAGACCTTCGATAGAATCCGGATGTTCCGGCTGCTGTACTTCTTCCTCTTCCTCGATGAATTCAAATACTCGCTCGGATGCCGCTGCGGATGACTGCAGGAGGTTTGTTACCTGCGCGATCTGCTGGATCGGCTGTGTAAAGTTACGGATATACTGGAAAAAGGACTGGATATCACCGACTTCGATGGAACCTTTGATAACAAAGACTCCTCCAAGCAGTGCTACCATTACATATCCGAGGTTTCCTACGAACTGCATGATCGGCATCATCATTCCTGAGAAAAACTGTGATTTCCATGCAGATTCATAAAGTTTCTTGTTGTCTTTTTCGAATTCTTCCAGAACATCGTTTTCTTTGTTGAATACTCTTACTACGTCATGTCCGCCGAAGTTTTCTTCAATCTGACCATTGACTGCGCCAAGGTAATTCTGCTGTGCCTGGAAGTATTTCTGTGAATGCTTCATCACTGCCTGGATGATAAACATGGAAACCGGCAGGATCAGAAGTGCTGCCAGTGTCATCCACACATTGATGGAAAGCATCATGATAAATACACCGATCAGAGTTGTCACAGATGTGATCAGCTGTGTCAGACTCTGGTTCAGACTCATCTGCAGTGTATCAACATCGTTTGTTACACGGGAGAGGATCTCACCGTTTGTCCTGCTCTCGAAATAATTCAGAGGCAGTTTGTTGATCTTCTTTGAAATATCTTTACGGAGGTTGTAGGTCACGTCATTGGAGATACCAGTCATGATCCAGCCCTGGATAAAGGAAAAGCATGCGCTTGCCGCATACAGTCCCAGTGTCCACAGAAGGATCGTGCCGATCTTCGTGAAATCAATGCCTCCGCTTCCGTTTACCTTTGCAACCAGACCTGTATAAAGTTCGGTTGTCGCTTTACCAAGGATCTTAGGTCCTACAATATTAAAGATTGTTCCTGCGATCGCAAAAATGAACACCATCACAAAACGCAGTTTATAGCGTCCCATGTAGCGGAACAGTTTGCCCATCGCACCTTTGAAGTCTTTTGCTTTTTCTGTCGGGCGCATTCCTCTGCCGCCCATCGGTCCACGTCGTCTCTGTCCACTCATGCCAATTCCTCCTCTGACAACTGACTCATTGCAATCTGGCGGTAAACTTCACAGTTCTTCATCAGTTCTTTGTGAGAACCGATACCAGCCATATGTCCGTCATCCAGGACAATGATCTTGTCTGCATTCAGGATCGTACTGATACGCTGTGCAACAATGATCGTTGTCGCATCTTTTGTATGTGCTTTGAGTGCTTTACGCAGGGTACTGTCTGTCTTGAAGTCCAGTGCAGAAAAGCTGTCGTCAAAAATAAAGATTTCCGGTTTCTTGGCAATCGCTCTCGCGATCGAAAGTCTCTGTTTCTGTCCACCGGATACGTTGGTTCCTCCCTGTGCGATCGGGGATGTGTATTTCTCCGGTTTTGTCTCGATAAACTCCGTTGCCTGTGCAACTTCTGCTGCTTCTTTTACTTCTGCTTCTGAAATATCAGTCTTGCCGTAACGGATGTTGGAATCGATCGTACCTGAGAAAAGGACTCCCTTCTGCGGTACGTATCCAAGTCTGGATCTGACTTCTTTCTGTGTCATATCACGGACATCGATACCGTCCACGATAACTTTACCTTCTGTCACATCGTAAAAACGAGGGATCAGGTTTACAAGAGTACTCTTGCCGCTTCCGGTACTTCCGATGATGGCAATCGTCTCACCCTTCTCCGCCTTGAAGGAAATGTCCGTCAGGACATTCTCTCCTGCTTCCGGATAAGCGAAACTTACATGGTCGAATTCAACCGTTCCTTTGATATTCTCGGCTGGCTGAACCGGATTTTCCGGATCTGTGACGCTTACTTTTGTCTTGAGAACGTCATTGATACGAAGTGCTGCCACGTTTGCTCTCGGGAGCATGATGGACATGGCTGTGATCATCAGGAAGGACATGATGATCTGCATTGCATACTGGATGAATGCCATAACATTACCTACCTGCATAGTTCCGTTATCAACGGCATAGGAACCGCTGTAAATGATCAGTACGGAAACACCGTTCATGATCAGCATCATGGTCGGCATCATGAAGGTCATACATCTGTTGACAAACAGGTTGGTCTTTGTCAGTCGTGCGTTTGCTTCTTCGAAACGTTCTTCTTCGTGTTTCTCACGGCTGAATGCACGGATGACCGGGATACCGGTAAGGATCTCACGTGTTACCAGGTTCAGTTTATCGACCAGTGTCTGTAATGCGGTAAATTTCGGCATTGCCACCTGGAACAAAACGATAATGACTACCAGGATCAGTCCGACTGCCAGACCAAGGATCCAGGTCATGGAAGAATCGGTATTAAGTACACGGATCACACCTCCGATACCAAGGATCGGCGCATAAAGAACAATACGGAAAAGCATTGCCATTACCTGCTGCACCTGCTGGATATCGTTCGTACAGCGGGTGATCAGAGATGCTGTGGAAAACTTGTGGTATTCACGGCTTGAGAAGGTGATAACCTTGCGATACACAGCATTTCTCAGGTCATGACCAAGTGCTGCTGCCACTCTGGATGAAAGGAATACGACACAGATCGCACAGAGCATCGTTACCAGTGCCATACCAAGCATCTTGACACCTGAGATCTTGATGTAATGCATCTGGATCGCATCTACGTCCTCTCCCAGTGCCTCATATTCGTTCTTCACATAAGCGACACCTGCCTGGGTGATGATGGAATCCTGCATGCTGTCGATCTTCTCGCTGAACTTCTCAGTCATCGCATCAAGTGCTTCCTCTGGCATCATGGCGATCGCCTGCATCGGGTCTGTTCCTTCTGGAACACCCATCTGGGAGAGCATGGCTGTAACTTCTTCGCTTCCGGATGAAAGACTTGCCACGATCATCATCGGTTTGCCGAAGATACTGTTCAGTTCGTCCCGTTCGTCACTTGTTATATCGTCTTTGAGTACAAGATCGTCTCCGTCTTCTTCATAAAAAGAATCTACGGTTTCTTTGTCGTCGTCATCCATAAACAATTGCAAGCTGTCCATGGACGTCTTTCTGATCTTTTCAGGGACGCTGTCTTCGATTCCGCTCTGCTGGATACCTACATTCACGATCTTGGAAGTGTAGTCCGGCAAAGACAGATCACAGTACGCCTGAAGAAACAGAAGGGCTATGATCAGGATGATATAGCCTGCTGATTTTTTCAGATACTTCATCAGTTTGATCACTTTTGCTGCCTCGCTTTCTTTGTGTCATTTTTTCCGGATGATCCGGGTATTTTATCGATATTTGCGGTTATCTGCTCCAGAAATCTTCGTAAGAGACAAAGTTCTGCATCACTGAAACCGTCAAGAAGGATCTTCTCATTTTCTTCTACTCGTTTCATGCCGCGTTCCTTGGCCTGTTTGCCCTTCTCTGTCAGGTAGATTCTGGAGACACGCTGGTCTTTTTCATCTGCTTTGCGGAAAAGGAATCCTGCTTTTTCCAGCCGCTGGACGGTCACATTGACGGTCGGCGGTTTGATTCTCAAATGTTCTGCAATCTCGCGCTGGCTCAATCCGTCTTTATATGCCAGAAGTCCAAGCACCGGGATCTGTCCCGGATAAATTCCAAGTTCCTGCATCTGACCAAAGCACTTCCCCATAAAGCGGCGGTCGATCCGCATAAACATAGACAAAAAACTCATTCTATGCTCTTCAGGGGCGAACCCTGGTTCTTCGTCTATAAACACATCTTCACCTCCGTTAAAATATCTGTTTTATTTCGTTAGCCAGCTATTGATTAGTTGGCTAATTATTTATTATATGTATTTGCACAAAAAATGCAACTGTTTTTTGTAGATTTCACACTTTTTTTAGATTTTACGAAGGAATAATTTCCTGACAATGAAAGAAATTTGTTTTGTCAGGCTAATCATCTGGATAATCAGCAGACACACTGCTTGTGTTTCCACGATATGATATGCAATGCAACAAAAAAGACACCTGCCTCCCACTTCATATTTGTGGAAAGACAAATGTCTTCTCGTATTATTGTTTTATACAAACTGATTTGTCACTGTATCGTACTGATAATCAATCGATGACAGTTTCTCTACCAGTTCTTCTCTGGATATGTCTTTGTCTTCACAAAAAGCATCCAGAGAAGAATAAAAATCTCTGAGCTGTGTGTTGACGTAGCTCAACAGCATCACCGGATCTCTTGGTATCATATTTTACCTCCTGTGGTATCCTGCCGCTGAGCACTTCTCACACAGCAGCAATTTATTTCGTATTGATCACAAACTCGCCATCTCTGACATCCAATACAAGTGTATCACCTGCATGAACGTCACCGGAAAGGATCTTCTTGGCTGCAAGTGTCTCTACATAATTCTGCAGATAACGTTTCAGCGGACGTGCACCGTATACCGGGTCGTAGCCGTTCTCAATTACCTGAGTCCTTGCTGCATCGGTCAGTTCCAGAGAAAGCTCCTGGTCTGCCAGACGGTTGCTGAGTTCGCGTACCATAAGGTCTACTATGCCGCCAATGTTGTCTTTTGTCAATGGTTTGAACATGATAATTTCATCCAGACGGTTCAGGAACTCTGGGCGGAAGTGTCCACGCAGGTCGTTCATAACGAGTTCCTGTGCATCCGGTTTGATGTCTCCGTTCTCGTCGATACCGTCGAGAAGATACGGGGAACCGATGTTGGATGTCATGATCAGGATCGTATTCTTGAAGTCTACGGTTCTGCCCTGAGAGTCGGTGATACGACCATCATCCAGGACCTGCAGAAGTACATTGAATACATCCGGATGTGCTTTCTCGATCTCATCAAACAGGACAACGCTGTACGGTTTACGACGAACAGCCTCTGTAAGCTGACCGCCCTCTTCGTATCCAACATATCCCGGAGGCGCTCCGATCAGACGGGATACAGAATATTTCTCCATGTACTCACTCATATCGATTCGTACCATATTCTGCTCGTCATCAAACAGAGTCGCTGCCAGAGTCTTGGCAAGTTCTGTCTTACCAACACCGGTAGGTCCAAGGAACAGGAAAGATCCAATCGGTTTAGACGGGTCTTTGATTCCTGCTTTGGAACGAAGGATCGCATCTGTAACAAGACGTACACCTTCATCCTGTCCGATCACACGTTTATGAAGTTCGTCTTCCAGTCCGAGAAGTTTGGTTCTTTCGCCTTCGGTCAGTTTCGTTACCGGAATGCCGGTCCAGCGGGAGATGATCCTTGCGATCTCATCGTCTGTGACAGCTTCGTGTACCAGGCTGCGGTCGCTTTCTTTGACCTGTTTTTCCTCGATCTCAAGCTGCTTCTGGAGTTTCGGCAGTTCGCCGTACTGCAGTTCGGCAGCTTTTTCCAGATCGTAGTTCTGTTTTGCTTTCTGAATCTGTTTGTTGATATCCTCGATCTGCTCACGTAATTTCTGGAGCTTTTCTACGGAATGTTTCTCATTGTCCCACTGGGCTTTCTGAGTGTTGAAGGTGTCACGCATCTCTGCAAGTTCTTTCTGCAGTTCTGCAAGACGTTCTTTGCTCAGATTGTCGGTTTCTTTCTTAAGAGCAGATTCTTCGATCTCCATCTGCATGATCTTACGTCTCTGTTCATCCAGCTCAGTCGGCATGGAATCCAGTTCGGTCTTGATCAGGGCACAGGCTTCATCGACCAGGTCGATGGCTTTGTCCGGCAGGAACCTGTCTGTGATGTATCTGTGCGAAAGTGTAGCTGCTGCTACCAGTGCACTGTCTGTGATCTTGACACCATGGAAGACTTCGTATCTTTCCTTCAGTCCACGAAGGATAGAAATGGTATCTTCTACGGTCGGCTCATCAACCTGAACCGGCTGGCCGACGCCGAGGAGCTGCTGGACGGGGTGGCCTCCGGCAGCCGGGGCGCCGAATGGAACTACCTGAAGGGAATAGTAAACTACCGCAAGGGCTGGCTGGATAACGCCGTGACCTACCTGAACACCGCGTGCGCCATGGAGCCCAACAACATGGAGTACCGCCAGGCGCTGAACCAGCTGACCCAACAGCAGCGGGGCTATGCCCAGGCGGGCGGCACCAGCATGTGCGAGGTATGCGCCTCCTTGTACTGCGCCAATGCCTGCTGTAACTGCATGGGAGGTGGCTGCTGATGCAAAAAAAGAGCGCGCAGGTGGCGCTGGGCGGCATCGCAACGGGGGTGTGTATTGCCCTGATGTTTGCCACCGGGATGATCCCGTTTTCCTACTACGCCCTGCCGGCGCTGGCCGGGCTGGTGCTCATTGCGGTGCGGGAGGAAAACGGCCTTTCCACGGCGCTGATCGTCTTTGCGGCGGTTTCGCTGCTTTCGGTCTTTGTGGTGCCCATCAAGGAGGCGGCGCTTTTGTTCATCGCCTTTTTCGGGTACTATCCCATCCTGCAGGAAAGCTTTGCGAAGATCCGGCCGAAGGCCTTGAGCTGGGTGGTGCGGTTTGTTATCTTTAATGCGGCGGTGGCGGCGGCCTACTGGGTCATCGTCAATGTATTTGGCATCACCGAGATTTTGGAGGAATTCGGGGATTTTGGCAAGTACTCGGTGCTGGTGCTGCTGGCCTTTGCCAATGTGTTTTTTGTCAT
>OLOV01002144.1_pt1 | contig 13841 bp, 10 predicted proteins | sample 1672931 | NCBI WGS metagenome assembly OLOV01 (sample SAMEA3136738, study PRJEB25190) | human gut metagenome | biome: human gut; feature: human-associated habitat; material: faeces | place: Austria | collected 2013
ATCGTCTACCATATCTCATTTGTTCATGAATACAACGATGTAAGGTACGCCTACCTGACGGGAAAGAAGGATATGCTCTTTTGTCTGAGCCATAACACCATCAGTAGCAGCTACAACAAGGATAGCACCATCCATCTGAGCAGCACCTGTGATCATGTTCTTTACATAATCGGCATGTCCTGGGCAGTCTACGTGAGCGTAATGACGTTTTGCTGTCTGGTACTCAACGTGAGCTGTAGAGATTGTGATACCACGTTCTCTTTCTTCTGGAGCTTTATCGATGTTTTCGAAATCTACTTTTTCGTTACCAGGTACTCTTTCTGCTAATACTCTTGTGATAGCAGCTGTTAAAGTTGTTTTACCGTGGTCAACGTGTCCAATTGTACCGATATTACAATGTGGTTTGCTTCTGTCAAACTTAGCTTTAGCCATTTTAACGTCCTCCTTTTATAGGCGCCTCTCCCCCGTTCGGGAGAGGCAGATTTTTATTATTTTTGCTCGGCTAATTACGATTATATTGCATTTACAGCATATATTCAAGCCTATTTTAAAATATTTTCGTATTTAAAAGCTGTACATTACCTGTACACAGCAAGGATAATTTATTTATCTTTGTTGTTTAATACCTTTTCCTGAATTGACTTCGGAACTGGTTCGTATTTCTCGAAGAACATGGAGTAGTTACCACGTCCCTGAGTTCTGGAACGAAGGTCTGTTGCATATCCGAACATTTCAGAAAGCGGAACGAATCCACGGATCATCTTACCTCCGCCGATATCATCCATACCTTCGATACGACCACGACGGGAGTTGATATCACCGATAACATCACCCATGTAATCTTCCGGAGTAGTAACTTCGACTCTCATGATAGGCTCAAGAAGAATCGGAGATGCTTTCTGCATAGCATCCTTGAATGCAAGAGAACCTGCAATGTGGAATGCCATTTCAGAGGAATCGACTTCATGATAAGAACCGTCATATACGTTTGCATGAACGCCGACTACCGGGAATCCACCCAGAATACCAGCTTTCATAGCTTCCTCGATACCTTCGCCAACAGCCGGGATGTATTCCTTCGGAATAGCACCACCAACAACTGTGGATTCGAACTTGTACAGCTCTTCTCCGTTGGCATCCATAGGCTCGAATTTAACTTTACAGTGACCATACTGTCCACGACCACCAGACTGTTTAGCATATTTGCTGTCGATGTCTACGGCCTTAGTAATAGTCTCTTTGTATGCAACCTGAGGAGCACCTACGTTAGCCTCTACTTTGAATTCACGAAGCAGACGGTCAACGATGATTTCCAGATGCAGCTCACCCATACCAGCGATGATTGTCTGACCTGTTTCCTGGTTTGTATGTGCACGGAATGTCGGGTCTTCTTCTGCCAGTTTTGCAAGAGCTTCACCAAGTTTACCCTGGCCAGCTTTTGTCTTAGGCTCGATTGCAAGTTCGATAACCGGTTCCGGGAACTCCATGGACTCAAGGATTACCGGATGCTGGTCATCACAGATTGTATCACCAGTTGTGGTGAATTTGAAACCGATTGCTGCTGCGATATCTCCAGAGTATACTTTATCCAGCTCCATACGTTTGTTAGCGTGCATCTGAAGGATACGGCCAACACGTTCTTTCTTGTCCTTAGTAGCGTTGAGTACATAAGAACCAGAATTCATAGTACCGGAGTATACACGGAAGTATGCCAGTTTACCAACAAATGGGTCTGTCATAATCTTGAATGCCAGAGCGGAGAACGGCTCTTCATCAGAAGAATGTCTCACGATCGGGTTGCCTTCCAGGTCAACACCCTCAATTGGAGGAATGTCTGTTGGAGCAGGCATGAATTCAATGATCGCATCCAGAAGTTTCTGAACACCCTTGTTTCTGTATGCAGTACCGCAACATACCGGTACAGCTGTACATTCGCAAGTAGCTTTACGAAGAACTGCTTTCATCTTTTCAACAGTCGGTTCTTCACCTTCCAGATATTCCATCATTAAATCATCATCGAGTTCGCAGATCTTCTCTACGAGTTCTGTATGATAAAGTTCTGCTTCTTCCTGCATGTCTTCTGGGATCTCAGTGATGGAAATGTCTTCACCTTTCTCATCATTGTAGATGTAAGCCTGCATTTCGAAAAGGTCGATGATTCCTTTGAATTCATCTTCTTTTCCGATTGGAAGCTGTAAGCAGATTGCGTTTTTACCAAGACGAGTCTTGATCTGATCTACAGCATTGTAGAAGTTTGCACCGAGGATATCCATCTTGTTGATGAATGCCATACGCGGTACGTTATAAGTGTCAGCCTGACGCCAAACGTTTTCAGACTGAGGTTCTACACCACCCTTTGCACAGAAGACGCCGACAGCGCCGTCAAGTACACGGAGTGAACGCTCAACCTCTACGGTGAAGTCTACGTGTCCTGGAGTATCAATGATGTTGATACGGTGTTCCAGAGCACCTGGTTTCTTCTTGCAGTGATCCTGCAGAGTCCAGTGACATGTTGTAGCAGCGGAAGTAATTGTGATACCTCTCTCCTGCTCCTGCTCCATCCAGTCCATTGTTGCGGTACCTTCATGAGTATCACCGATTTTGTAGTTGACACCTGTATAATAAAGGATACGTTCTGTAAGAGTTGTCTTACCTGCATCGATATGAGCCATGATACCAATGTTTCTGGTACGCTCAAGCGGGTATTCTCTACCTTCTTTTCCAGCCAATTGGATTTCCTCCTTGATTAGAAACGATAGTGAGCAAATGCTTTATTTGCTTCAGCCATCTTGTGCATATCTTCTTTCTTCTTAACAGATGCGCCTGTGTTGTTCATTGCATCCAGAAGCTCGTTTGCAAGTCTCTCCTCCATAGTCTTCTCGCCTCTTTTACGAGAATATGTGGTGAGCCAGCGAAGAGCCAGTGCCTGACGTCTGTCTGCTCTTACCTCGATCGGAACCTGGTAAGTAGCACCACCGATACGTCTTGCTTTTACTTCGAGAAGCGGCATGATGTTGTTCATAGCCTCTTCAAAAACTTCGATAGCTGGTTTGCCAGCTTTTTCTTCAATTCTAGCGAATGCGCCGTATACAATCTTCTGAGCGACACCTTTCTTACCATCTAACATGATGTTGTTGATAAGCTTGGTAACCACTTTGTTATTGTACATCGGGTCTGCCAGAACGTCTCTTTTCTGAGTATGTCCTTTACGTGGCACGTTACTTCCCTCCTTAATCAAAATGATTAAATCATCGGTACTCACTATAAAAACTAAGGTGTTCGCACTGGTAAAGTCCTATATTTAACCCGCAACCGACAGGGTATATGGAATACCGTACAATATTTATAGCTATAAGTGAATCTTCGATTGATTGCTTATTTTCTATTTTGTCTCCCGTTCAGACGGGAATCTTCTTGAATATTGCATATTCAAGAAGTATCGCAAATTTCTCGCTAAGCTGCGAAATTTGCTTTATTTCTTTTTAGGTCTCTTAGCACCATATTTGGAGCGAGACTGTTTTCTGTTAGCTACACCTGCGGTATCCAGTGTACCTCTGATGATGTGGTATCTGGTACCAGGTAAGTCCTTAACACGTCCACCACGGATAAGAACAACGCTATGCTCCTGAAGGTTATGTCCTTCTCCTGGGATATAGCTTGTTACTTCGATACCGTTGGAAAGACGAACTCTGGCGATCTTTCTAAGAGCTGAGTTAGGTTTCTTAGGTGTTGCAGTTTTAACTGCTGTACAAACTCCACGTTTCTGTGGTGCAGACTGCTCAACAGCTTTCTTTCTTAAAGAGTTGAATGTTCTCTGCAGAGCCGGTGCTGTAGATTTCTTTACAGATGTCTGACGTCCTTTTCTTACTAACTGGTTGAATGTTGGCATTCCATTTCACCTCCCGATTATTTTCTCCATGGTTTGCCATGGGGTAGCGCGGTTGCTATTGTCAAATTTAAATGCCGGGCAACAAAAAAACAGCGTTCCTGTTGCACGCCTGCTCATTATATCCCGTAAAAATGCGGCTGTCAAGGCATTTTACATGATTTTTTCTTTTTTTTACGAATTCCTGATTATTGCTTTTTGAAGGTACTCTGTTTATAATATTGAAAAGATTATTTCGCTGATGCTGATAATCATTTTTACTTTATTGCTTTACTTCTATATAATAAGAAAGGATTTCTCATCATGAAAGAAAAGCTGAATCCTGGCATTCTTTTGCTGGTCCTGACTGGTCTTCTCTTTATTGCCGGAATTTTCCTTGTCGAACTCAGAACTGCCCGGCAGATCTCCGATTACGAAGCCCATCTGGACACCTTCATTCAGCAGGTGGATGCCAAAAAAGAAGAACTTGATAACGCCAGTTCCGCTTACGCTGATGCGATCCAGTCTCAGAAGGATCTTCTCAACTGGAAGAAACAGCAGAATTCCGGTACACATCAGACCGTGAGTGAACGCCTTCCTGAAGCAGAATCTGCTGATACACAGACCTCTGTTTTCAATCAGAATACTTCGCCCGAATACAATTCTTTCACTTCAGGGGGAAACAACGATACTGAAGACGAAACAGCTGAGACCAACCCGCAGGATTCCGAAGATCTTTTCAGCGATCAATAACCTGCTGCACTTAAAAAGAAAGGATATCTTAATATGAATACCCCTAAACAGCAAAAACCTTTTTTTCTGTACATTATCATCAGCATTCTGGCTGTAGCAGTCATCGGACTTGGCGGACTGGCTCTGTATTCACTGAATGGTCTTGCCTCCCTCCAGTCCAAAGTCACTGAACTTCAGGATACCGTACAGGAAATGGCAGAAACATCCGCAAACCTCGTTGCTCAGTCCGATGAACTCAAGCAGCTCCAGGAACAAAATCAGCAGTCGTCTTCCGATACAGTTTCTGCTGAATCTGCAAGTCAGAAAGAAGGAACGCTTTCCCCATCCCACTCCTCCGAAACGGTCTCCTCTGAGACTACAACGGATGAAAGTCTGAACAATCTTCTTTCACAAGTCAGAACTCTTCTTCCACAGGATAATGGAAACTGGTCCGTTTACGTCTGCAACCTTATGAAAGGCACCGAAGGCACGATCGACAATCAGCCGATGCAGGCTGCCAGCCTGATCAAGCTGTTCATTATGGGCGCCGTTTACGAAAACTACGATCAGCTCTGCGAAACATACGATGCAGATACCCTGAACAGTTATCTCAATCCTATGATTACTGTTAGTGATAATGATGCTGCAAATACTCTCGTAAATATGCTCGGCGGCGGCGATGATTCTGCCGGCATGGATGTAGTCAATGCCTTTTGCCAGGCGCACGGATATACCAGTACTTCCATGGGCAGACTTCTTCTACACAGCAATGAAAATGGCGATAATTATACTTCCGTAAATGACTGCGGACATTTTCTCAAAGAGATCTACCAGATCAATGCAGGTACTGCTGAGAACCCAACTTTATCCCATGCCGATGCCATGTACTCTCTTCTCAAGATGCAGGAACGCCGCAACAAAATCCCGGCAGACATGCCGGAAGGTGTCAGCGTTGCAAATAAGACCGGCGAACTCGACAATGTTGAAAATGATGTTGGAATCATCTACAACACAACCAAAGGCATCGACCTGGTTGTATGCTTCATGTCTCAGAATCTGAGCAGTACCGGCAATGCGCAGGAAACGATTGCTCAGGATTCCCGTATGATCTACGGATACTACAACGAATAAAACGCATCACCCAAAAGCCATACGGTTTAAACAGATCGTATGGCTTTATTTTTATAAAAAAATCAGCTTTTTTCTTCCGAGGTTTCCCCGTCTGTATCTTCATAGGACATCTCCCATATATCAGCAAAAACCGCCAGCGGGCAGTCCGTAAGAAGACACATCAGCAAAAAGCACTCATACGGATTCACAATATAAATCTCACTCATTCCACATTTATGCAGGATCTTCTGTATTTCTTCAAGGAAATGATGATATCGATTATATGGATCATCATCCTGCATCTCCTGCGAAACAATAAAAAACTCCAACGTGATCAGATCAAAACGTTCCACCGGAAACTTATGATTCATGATGCTGTTGATCCGCTGTCTGCTGAACCGCTTCTGGCTGAAATGCTTCGCCAGAATAGACGCAGACATTTTTTTGAGATTTCCCATCTTATTTACAGGAATTCCACTGCAGATAACTTTTTCCACATCAGAATCCGTAATATCAGAAATATTCCACACTTTGTTGCGGTCTTTTTCCACTTCATCACCCTGATACATCCTGGCGATGATTTCCTTGGCATGAGTCAGAAGGCGCACAAATTCCTGAAATGCCTGACTCTTCTCTGACATCGGGTCATCCGCTCCAACCTTGACATAGGCCAGATACTTCAGAAGTTTCTCCTCATTGTCCAGGATCAATGCGCCTGAATATACCTTGGATGCCTCGGTGTAATCCGGATCAGGCTCCAGTTTCTCATAGGCTTTCTTAAGTTCTTCTGCCTTATGATAGCCAACTTGCATGGTATAACAATACCAGTAGATCACCTCATCCGGATTATGGAAATCAAAATCCTGCTCTCTCAGTACCCGTGTCAGAAAATCCGAAACATCCTCCGAACTCATACGAAGTCCAAAACCAAGCAAAAATACAGTCTCTCTCTTGACAGATGCCTGTGTCAGCCAGTTATTGACAAGAGATGTCAGTTTCGTTGATGTAGGATTCATTGATTTCGGTGTACAAGTCTCATGAAAAGACTCAATCACGATGTCTCTGTAAATATCCTGCGTTACTTCATTATAGGGTTCTTCGAGTCCTGCACGTTCATAAATATATCGTTTCAGGTGATCTCCAAAAGATACCAGTTCCATTTCTTTATATAAATAATGAAAAATAACATCCGCATCTTCGTCTTCAAACCCATCCAGACTGACGACCTGCCGGAATCTCTGTGCTGCTTTTCGTGTGAATTCAAAATCTTTGACAGAATCAAAAGCAACTGTCTGTTCAAAATCCAAATCCTGCATACGGTTTTTCATAGTCTGTCACCTTCATATTCTATAAAAAATAACTTAATAATTTTCTAAACCAGTTTTGTTCCTGCTCTGCAAGTTCGCAGAGTATTACTGTAATGTTGTCCCTGCCTCCTTTTTGGAGGGCCTGTTCTACCAGAAGTTCTGCTGTTTCCGCTACCGGAACTTCCCTTGCAAGAACAGCCGCGATCTCACTGTCAGTAAGCATATCTGTGATTCCATCTGAACATATGAGATACCGAGTCCCGATCACTGCCTCCTGTGCTGTGATCGTCGGCTCAAGTCCCATGCTTTCCTCCGGGATCCCAAGATACTGTGTCAGCGGCGGCTTGCCGAATCTTCCTCCCCCAAGGACATGATCCAGCGAAAGCTGATGTATCTGTCCTTCCGGCGAAACGCGGTAAATACGACTGTCACCCAGATTGCATGAATATACTTGGTCTGCCCCAAAAGCAAGAATTGCTGCTGTTGTTCCCATGCTGTTTATTTTATTTTCCTGTCCGTAATCACATACAGCACGGTTCATCTGGAAGCAGAGTTCATTCAGGAACTCTTCCGGATATTCTGAGATTTCTTTCTTTTTTTCTTTATAAAACTCACCACAGGATTCTGCTGCAAGGAATGCTGCCATTTCTCCACAGCTTTCGCCTCCCATTCCGTCAAATACGGCAAGAAGCGGAAAATCCTTCTGTTTTATCTTTCCGCTGCGGACATGACTCATTCCCTTGTTTTCTGAATCAAGACTCTCGCCACAGCACCAGAAATTGTCCTCATTATTATTCCGCACCTTACCTATGTGGCACGTATATGCATATTCAATCTGATACGCCATAGCCCTTCCTTTCTCAGGATGCAGATGTACTGTCAGCAGAGAGATTCAACTGAGCTTTGTACTCTTCCGCACGATCCCAGTATTTCTCTCCTCTTGTTACATACTCCTCACTGTCTGTCTCGTTATCATGACAACGGTTTTTGTCATCGATCCAGCGGATCAGCTTACCGTCCTCATAATAATATCTGTCTATTTTCTGCTCTCCGTCCTTCAGATCACTCAGCGTATTGTTATCAGCCCATATATAGGCAAAAAACAGTTCATCATTCCAGTAATAATATTCTTCATAATAACCATCTTCTGACAGATCCGGATAGATCAGTATCTTCATAACCTGCCAGTCTCCATTATCCCGCTGTTTCAGGTAACTGATCTTTCCTTCTTCTTCAGATCCAATCCAGCTGTAATCATTCAGATCATCGCTGATCTCTGTTGCCTGTGACTGAATTTTTTCCAGAGTCTCCTGAAGTTGTTTATTTTCTGCACTCTGAACCGTCTCTGTAACTGATTGCTTCAGACGCTGTAATTCTGCATTTTCTTTCAGAAGCCAGATAAAAACGCCCACAACAATACAAACTGCTATCACCATAATGACAGCAGCCGCAACAAGTGGCTCAAATTTCTGCTTTTTCTTTGCAGGTTTCCTTCGATGCTGTGGAGAACGGCTGATTCTTCTGCCTGTCCTTTTGTCTGTATTTCTCAGTACAACCGTTTCCTCAGGTTTCTCTTCTTCTGTAAAATTTCTGTCTGTTTCCGGAGGATCTGATATGATCTCCGGTTTTCTGATATCCGACAGTTCCGGCTGCCCAGGATATCGAACCTGCTCCAGTGCCATTCGAAATTCCTCAGCACTTTCATAACGATCATGGCGATCATAAGCACATGCTCTGAGAATCACGTCTGCAAAAGCCTCCCCTGCTTCTGCCGGCGGAGGCAGTTCCTCTCCTGCCATTCTCCTGTTCAGTGCCTCTTCCTTGTCCCGATACGTGATCAGCTGCTTCTTAAGGCTGATAAAAGGAAGTCTGTTATGGTTTCTTAATTTATAAAGTACAATTCCAAGGGAATAGATGTCTACTCTGGCATCATATGCCTCTCCTTTGTACATTTCCGGTGCCATATAAGAAAATGTACCCTTCTTAGATAACCCACTCATTGTCCGATCCAATTCCCGGGCAATGCCAAAATCTCCCAGTTTGAACTCCCCAAATCTGGAAACAAAAATATTCTCAGGTTTAATGTCTCTGTGAATGATATTCTGGCACTGGCAGTATTCCAGTGCTTTACACAAATCGATTCCTAAATGTATCACATCATCTTCTGAAAGTGCGCGTCCGGCACAATAATCAAGAAAGCTGGTCAGATATTCCATTCGGATGTAAATATCCCATCCAATATCGTCCAGATATTCCACTACTTTATAATCCTCAACAGAGACTACATGAGAATTGCCTCGAAAATACTCCATCGTATTCACTTCCTGGATACATTCTTCTACCAGGCTGTGAAAATATTCCTTTACCGATTGTTCATCCGGGTTTTCCGAACGAATACTGCTCAATTCTCCGGCATTCGAGGGAATCGTAATAACTTTGATCGCAGAATAAAAGGTCTTGCCCTGCTCTGTACGTTTTGCCTTATAGACCTTACCGAAGGATCCTTCACCGATCTTCTCCACGATCTTCCATTCCGGCCATACAGAAACCGGAAGTTGTTTGTCCATCTATCCTCCCTCCTCTCCTCTCGTAATATGATCTATATTTATTTGAATGTAATTCGTAACTGTTCAATAGCCTCACAGTTACATAACTTCTATTTTATTCTAAATCCTATATCTATATAAAAAACACTAAGTAACTCTATGTCTTTAAAACTCTGTATCTTTGAAACTTCCATCAGGAAGTGTTCTTAGTATAGCATGTCCACCCGCGTCTGTCTGTAGTTTTCGCTTTTCTTCCATCTTTTTTCACACAATCTTTATACTTTTCCTGCAAAAAGAAAAAAAGAAGCCCCAGATTTACTTTGATCATAAATCTGGAACTTCTTCTGTAGTTCATTTATTCTTCTGTTGTATCGATATCCTCATCGTCCAGAAGGATCTCATCCTCTGCATCATCAGAAACATCCTCTGCGGATTCTTCTTCCATTGTCAGCATTTCATCATCCTCTGGAAGTTCATCTACAGGCTCTTCTTCTGCCACAGGTGTTTCCTCCGGCATTCCTGTATCAAGCTGAATGTCTCTGTAACGTTTCAGACCAGTTCCGGCCGGGATCAGCTTACCAATGATAACGTTCTCTTTCAGACCTACCAGGTGGTCAACTTTACCCTTGATAGCAGCTTCTGTCAGGACTTTGGTTGTTTCCTGGAAGGACGCTGCTGACAGGAAGGAATCTGTTGCCAGGGAAGCCTTGGTAATACCAAGCATAACCTGTTTTCCTTCTGCCGGTGTCTTGCCTTCTTTTTCAAGTTTTTCGTTAACTTCTTCGAATTCAAGAACATCAACAAGTGTTCCCGGAAGGAATTCTGTATCTCCGTTTTCTTCGATACGGATCTTCTTCAGCATCTGGCGGACCAGAACCTCGATATGCTTATCACTGATTTCTACACCCTGGAGACGGTATACTCGCTGAACCTCACGGAGCATGTAATCCTGAACAGCACGAACACCCTTGATTCTCAAGATATCGTGTGGGTTTACACTACCTTCTGTCAGCTCATCACCAGCTTCAAGTACCTGTCCGTCTGTGATCTTGATACGGGATCCATAAGGAATCAGGTAAGTCTTGGAGTCGCCGTCTTCCGGATTGGTAACAATGATCTCACGTTTTTTCTTGGTATCGTTGATAACTGCAACACCAGGGATTTCTGTGATAATAGCAAGACCCTTAGGTTTTCTTGCCTCAAAAAGCTCCTCAACTCGAGGAAGACCCTGTGTGATATCTCCACCGGCTACACCACCACTATGGAATGTACGCATGGTAAGCTGTGTACCAGGCTCACCGATAGACTGTGCTGCGATGATACCAACAGATTCTCCAACCTGAACAGCTTCACCAGTTGCCATATTTGCACCGTAACATTTAGCGCAGACACCAACCTTGCACTTACAGGTCAGGATCGTACGGATCTTAACTTCTTCGATCGGACCACCGTTAGCGTTTACACCCTCACTCATGATACGTGCTGCACGTCTTGGTGTGATCATATGGTTTGCTTTAACAAGAACTTCACCATCTTTGTTTGTGATGGTCTCGCAGGAGAAACGTCCTGTGATACGTTCCTGAAGGTTCTCGATCTCTTCCTTGCCATCCATGAAGCCTTTGACATACATACCAGAGATCTCCGGTCTGTTTTCACAGCAGTCTGTTTCACGAACGATAAGTTCCTGAGATACGTCAACCATTCGTCTGGTCAGGTAACCAGAGTCGGCTGTACGAAGAGCGGTATCGGACATACCTTTACGAGCTCCATGCGCGGACATGAAGTATTCCAGTACTTCAAGACCTTCACGGAAGTTTGACTTGATAGGAAGCTCGATAGTGTGACCAGTTGTATCGGCCATCAGACCACGCATACCGGCAAGCTGTTTGATCTGCTTATCGGAACCACGGGCACCGGAGTCAGCCATCATGAAGATGTTGTTGTATTTATCAAGACCGTTCAGAAGGGCTTTGGTAAGCTCATCGTCAGTCTTCTTCCATGTCTCAACAACTTCTTTGTAACGCTCTTCTTCTGTAATAAGACCACGTTTGTAGTTCTTTGTGATCTTGTCAACGATATTCTGTGCGTTCTGGATCATCTCAGGTTTCTGAGGCGGCACAGTCATATCAGAAATGGATACTGTCATAGCTGCACGGGTAGAATATTTGTAACCCATAGCCTTGATGGAGTCGAGAACCTCTGCGGTCTTGGTAGCTCCGTGAGTGTTGATGACTTTCTCAAGGATCTGTTTCAGCTGTTTCTTACCTACCAGGAAATCAACCTCAAGAAGAAGTTCATTACCCGGAATGCTTCTGTCTACATATCCAAGGTCCTGCGGAAGAATTTCGTTGAACAGGAAACGTCCAAGTGTGGACTCTACAGTTCCTGTCAGCTCTCTTCCATCTGCCAGTTTTCTTGTGCAGCGTACATGGATTCTGGACTGTAATGTGATAACTTTATTTTCGTAAGCAAGGATTGCTTCGTTTACGCTCTTGAAGTATTTGCCTTCGCCCGGATTTCCTGGTCTCTCCTGTGTCAGATAGTAGATACCAAGGACCATATCCTGTGAAGGAACGGCTACCGGACCACCATCTGAAGGTTTCAGAAGGTTGTTTGGTGAAAGCAGAAGGAAACGGCACTCTGCCTGAGCTTCCTGGGAAAGCGGAAGATGAACAGCCATCTGGTCACCATCGAAGTCGGCGTTGAACGCGGTACAAACGAGCGGATGAAGTTTGATAGCTTTACCTTCTACAAGGATCGGCTCAAATGCCTGGATACCCAGACGATGCAGTGTAGGTGCACGGTTCAGCATAACAGGATGTTCTTTGATAACATCTTCCAGTACATCCCATACTTCCGGCTGAAGTTTCTCTACCATTTTCTTGGCATTCTTGATGTTGTGGGAAGTTCCGTTTGCAACAAGCTCTTTCATAACGAAAGGTTTGAAAAGCTCGATTGCCATTTCTTTCGGAAGACCACACTGATAGATCTTCAGTTCAGGTCCAACGACGATAACAGAACGTCCGGAATAGTCAACTCGTTTACCAAGAAGGTTCTGACGGAAACGTCCGGATTTACCTTTCAGCATGTCAGAAAGGGATTTGAGAGCTCTGTTTCCAGGTCCTGTTACCGGACGGCCACGACGACCATTGTCGATCAGCGCGTCTACTGCTTCCTGAAGCATACGTTTCTCATTACGAACAATGATATCCGGTGCTCCCAGTTCCAGAAGACGTTTCAGACGGTTGTTACGGTTGATGATTCTTCTGTACAGATCATTCAGGTCAGATGTTGCAAAACGTCCACCATCGAGCTGTACCATAGGACGAAGATCTGGCGGGATAACCGGGATTGCAGTCATGATCATCCACTCCGGACGGTTTCCGGATTCACGGAAAGATTCTACAACTTCCAGTCTCTTGATGATTCTGGCACGTTTCTGTCCAGTTGCATCTACCAGTTCTGTCTTGAGTTCCTCAGCATCTTTCTCAAGATCGATCGCTTTGAGAAGTTCCATAATAGATTCTGCACCCATTCCAACACGGAAATTGTATCCGTATGCTTCACGGGCATCCTGATATTCTTTCTCAGTGAGAACCTGTTTGTACTGAAGTCCGGAGTCAGCCGGATCCAGTACAATATAGTTTGCAAAGTATAAAACTTTTTCCAATGTTCTCGGAGACAGGTCAAGGATAAGTCCCATACGGGATGGAATTCCCTTGAAGTACCAGATATGGGATACCGGAGCTGCAAGCTCGATATGTCCCATTCTCTCTCTTCTTACACTGGCCTTTGTAACTTCTACTCCACATTTATCACAGACAACGCCTTTATAGCGGATCTTTTTATATTTACCACAGTGACATTCCCAGTCCTTGCTCGGTCCGAAAATTCTTTCGCAGAACAGACCATCTTTTTCCGGCTTTAAAGTACGGTAGTTAATGGTTTCCGGCTTTTTTACCTCACCATGAGACCACTGACGAATCAGTTCCGGAGACGCAAGTCCGATCTTAATGGCGTCAAAATTAACCGGCTGTTCAACTGTTTGGTTATTCATATCAGACATAGGTTACTCCTTCCAAACTATCTTACAAATCGGAATCACCGAAAGGCATTCCTGCAAACTCTGGCTGTGCATCCACCTGTCCGGTTTCTTCTTCCAGAGTACTTTCTTTGTAGCCATACTCTCCAAGATTGCTCTCATCCTTATAATTATTATCATCCGGACTGCTCTCAATCACTGAAGTAAGGGATTCATTAATTGTTTCACTGCCTTCCTGA
>OLOV01002149.1_pt1 | contig 13827 bp, 11 predicted proteins | sample 1672931 | NCBI WGS metagenome assembly OLOV01 (sample SAMEA3136738, study PRJEB25190) | human gut metagenome | biome: human gut; feature: human-associated habitat; material: faeces | place: Austria | collected 2013
TTCGATATCACGCGGACGATATGCCCCGACTTTATTATCCCGCTTTTCTCGGCGTCGATCAGCGCCTGAAGATTCGTACCTCCGCCGGACACGAGCACGGCAATTCTTATTTTTTCGCTCATTTTATCGTTATCTTGTCTTCGCTCTCGGCAATCTCGCCGATCACATATGCATCCTCTCCGGCACTGCGGAGTATCTCAAGTGCGAGCTCGACATCCTCCGCATGGACGGCAATGCTCATTCCGACACCCATATTGTAGGTGTTGAACATATCCCTCTCCGGGATATTGCCCGTGCGCGCGATCATGTCGAATATCGGCAGCACGCGGACCGCGCCGCGGTCGATCACCGCGCCGAGTCCGTCGGGAATTGAACGCGGTATGTTTTCGTAGAATCCGCCGCCCGTGATATGCGAAACGCCCTTGACTTTTACCGCTTCAAAGAGCGCCAGCATGGGCTTCACATATATTTTTGTCGGGGTCAGCAGCGCTTCGCCGAGCGACTTGCCGCAAAGCTCGTCGAGAGGGGAGGTGAGGTCGCAATTCTCGACGTCGAATACCTTGCGAACGAGCGAAAAGCCGTTTGAATGCACGCCGCTTGACGGCAGGGCGATAACCGCGTCACCCTCACACATGGATTTGTTATCGGGTATCTTCGTTTTATCGACTATGCCTACGGAGAAGCCCGCAAGGTCGTATTCGTCGGCGGGGTAGAAGCCCGGCATCTCGGCGGTCTCGCCGCCTATCAGGGCAGCGCCGCTCTGAACGCAGCCCTCGGCAACGCCCGCAACTATCTGGGCTATCTTCTCGGGCACGTTTTTGCCGCAGGCGATGTAATCAAGGAAGAAAAGGGGCTTCGCGCCGCAGCAGATGATGTCGTTGACGCACATTGCGACGCAGTCGATGCCGACCGTGTCATGCTTATCCATAAGGAATGCGAGCTTGAGCTTGGTGCCGACGCCGTCCGTGCCGCTCACGAGGGTCGGGCGCTCCATGCCGTTTGTGTCAAGCTCAAAAAGCCCGCCGAAGCCGCCGACGTCGGAGCAAACTCCGCTTGTCAAAGTTCTTGCAATGTGGCTTTTCATAAGCTCAACGGCCTTGTAACCCGCGGTGATATCAACGCCTGCCTCGGCGTAGGACTTTGACTGTGAATTCTTCATGCTTTACTCCTTGTTTTCGGAAATTTTGGTTTCAAAGCGGTTTTTCATCGGTGCCTGCGGTATCTCGGTCGGGTACATCCCGTCGAAGCAGGCGGAGCAGTAGCCGCCGCCGTTTATGCCCTTGGCTATCTGCTTGACGCTCTCGATGCTTAGGTAGCCGAGCGAATCAACGCCTATCTTCTTTGCAATCTCGTCCACCGAGTATTTGCAGGCGATGAGATTCTCCCTCGAGTCGATATCCGTGCCGTAGTAGCAGGGGTTGAGGAACGGGGGAGCGGATACCCTCATGTGTATCTCCTTTGCGCCCGCTTCACGCAGGAGCTTCACTATCCTTGCGCTGGTCGTGCCCCTGACTATCGAGTCGTCTATCATAACAACTCTTTTGCCCTTAACGACCTCGGCAATGGGGTTGAGCTTGATTTTGACCTTGTCCTCACGGCTCTTCTGACCCGGGGCTATAAAGGTGCGGCCGATATATTTATTCTTGATGAAGCCTATCTCATATGGAATGCCCGACTGCTTGGAGTAGCCGAGCGCCGCGTCGAGACCCGAATCCGGCACGCCGATGACGACGTCCGCCTGAACGGGATGCTCGAGGGCGAGAAATGCGCCGGCTCTGAGCCTTGCGGAGTGCACAGAGCAGCCGTCTATGACCGAATCGGGGCGGGCAAAGTAGATATATTCAAACACACAGAGTGCGCCGGGCGCTTTGCCGCAGTGATCCTCAATGGAGCGAACTCCGTTTTTGTCGAATACCACTATCTCACCGGGTTTAATGTCGCGGATAAATTCTGCTCCCACAGCGTCAAGGGCGCAGCTCTCGGAGGCGACGATGTATCTGCCGTCCTTGGTGATGCCGTAGCACAGGGGGCGAAAGCCGTTCTCATCGCGCACGGCTATCAGCTTCGACGGGGACATGATGACGAGCGAATATGCGCCTTTTATCCTGTCCACCGCGTGATTCACCGCCTGCTCTATCGACGGCGCGGAGAGCCTCTCTTTGGTAATAATATATGAAATGACCTCGGTGTCGCTGGTCGTGTGGAATATTGAGCCCTCAAGCTCCAGCTCACGGCGCAGCTCGCCCGAATTTATCAGATTGCCGTTGTGGGCGAGCGCCATTTTGCCCTTGATGTGGTTCACCACTATCGGCTGAGCGTTGCTGCGTTCGCTTGAGCCTGTGGTGCCGTAGCGAACATGGCCTATGGCGATGTTGCCCTCGCCGAGACGGTCGATTATATTTGGGGTAAAAACGTCGTTTACAAGCCCCGTGTCTTTATAATCGGTAAAAACGCCGTCGTCGTTGACCACTATTCCGCAGGATTCCTGACCCCTGTGCTGCAAAGCGAAGAGGCCGTAATAGGTGGTGCTTGCAACGTGGTTTGTTTCACCCGAAAAAACGCCGAAAACTCCGCATTCTTCTCTCAAATTGCTCATTATATCCTCCGATTCAGTCGCCGAATACTCTCTTCATCATCTCGTTGTAAGCGTCCTCAACTCCGCCCATGTCGCGGCGGAAGCGATCCTTGTCGAGCTTCTCACCCGTGGTTGCGTCCCAGAAGCGGCAGGTGTCGGGCGATATCTCGTCCGCAAGCACTATTTTGCCGTCGGGCAGCCTGCCGAATTCGAGCTTGAAGTCAACGAGCTTCACGTTGAGCGAGAGGAAATATTCCTTGAGAACGTCGTTGACCTTGAAGGCGAGGGCTTTGATTGTCTCGATCTCCTCCTCGGTGGCGAGGCCGAGGGCGAGGGCGTGATATGAATTGATGAGCGGGTCGTGAAGCTCATCGTTTTTGTATGAGAATTCTATCGTGGGCTTTTTAAATACTATGCCCTCCTCAACGCCGTAGCGCTTTGCGAACGAACCTGCGGAGATATTGCGGATTATGACCTCGAGGGGAACTATCGAGACTTTCTTAACTACCGTCTCACGGTCGTTCAATTCCTCCACATAGTGGGTGGGCACTCCGTGCCGCTCCAGCAGACGGCAGAGGTAATTTGACATCCTGTTGTTGATAACGCCTTTGCCCGCGATGGTGCCCTTTTTGAGGCCGTCGAGAGCCGTGGCGTCGTCCTTGTAGGAGACGATAACAAGGTCGGGGTCGTCGGTGGCGAATACTTTCTTTGCCTTGCCTTCATAGAGCTGAACGGTTTTTTCCATTTTGATTACCTCCGTGGTTGATTTATAATGAATTGATCCTGTTTTTTATATCCGAGTCCTTATCGAGGACCTTCTGAGCGTCCGCTTTCCTCTTGGCTTCGAGCTTTGCGGCAAGCCCGTCATCCGAGAGGCTGAGAATTTCAACGCATAATAAAGCGGCATTGACTGCACCGTCTATGGCGACCGTCGCTACGGGAATTCCCGATGGCATTTGTACGGTCGAGAGCAGTGCGTCAATACCGCCTAAATCTCCTGACTTTATGGGTATACCGATAACCGGCAGGGTGGTGTTTGCAGCTATAGCCCCCGCAAGGTGAGCCGCCATGCCGGCTGCCGCAATTATTGCGCCGAAGCCGTTACGGCGCGCGTCGGCGCTGAATTCCTTTGCCTGTTCGGGTGTGCGGTGCGCCGAAAAGACGTGCGCCTCGTAGGGCACCCCGAAGTCATTGAGCGTAGCCGCAGCTTTCCTGACAACGGGCAGGTCGCTGTCGCTTCCCATGATTATTGCTACTTTCTTCATGTTGTCCTCCTTCCGAAAATAAAAAAGGGCACATTTATCCCGATGAAGGATAAATATGCCCAGACGGTCGGCAGCTTCGGCTTCTCGGTCCACGTGGTGCTCCACTAATCCGTCAGTCCCGAAAAGCTATACTTGTTATACTTGGATTATAACATATCGCCTTGCCCGTGTCAAGGAAAATACGGCTGTCGGTAATGATGAAAAATCTGACGATTTCGTCTGAAAATTCGTAGTCGATTGCCAAAAATCACATTTGTGGTTCCAAAAATGCCGCACAATATTGCGCTTTTGTAACATAGCGTTTTTTTCTCTTATTTTGTCATTAAATTGCTTGCCTTTTGCCGCCGAATGGTCTATAATAAATGAGTATTTATCGAGCAATTTCAATAAAATTTATCCTGCTCTTCGTTTTAACTTGTGCATGATGCGTAAACGCGGGGCGGATAACGGACGGGAAGTGAGAAAAATGAAAACGGCTTTGATAATCCTTGCAGCCGTGCTCGGAGTATTCATTATCCTGCTGTTTTTGATCTGCGGCTTCATATTCAACCAGATAATATGGCATAAACAGATGCCGCTGCCGAAATTTATCGGCAAGCTCGTCGCGGGCAATGAGGCTCCTCAGAGCGACTTCGATAGGGATAGGGACGCCGCGCTGAAAGCGTTTGCGGATTTCCCGATAGAGAAGCTGTCACTGACCGCCTCGAACGGCGAAACGCTCAGGGGCAGCGTCATAATACCGCCCGTGAGCAACGGCCGACTGCTTATCGCCTGCCACGGAGCGCACAGCTCCGGTGTCGGCGAATTTTGCTTCGATATGCCGTATTTTTACCGTGAGGGCTACACAGTCCTTATGCCGGAGCACAGGGGCTGCGGCGAGAGCGACGGCAAGTTCCTCGGCTACGGCACACATGAATCGGCGGATACTCTGCTCTGGCTCGATTATGCAAGGAAGCGCTTCCCGAATCTTAATGTCTATCTGCACGGCGTTTCAATGGGCGGCGCTACCGTGCTTATGATGAGCGACAAGGTAAGCGACCCCGCAGTCAAGGGCATTATCGCCGACTGCTCCTACACGAGCGCATGGGATGAATTCTCATATCAGCTCAAAACCTCGTTTCACCTGCCTAATTTCCCCGTGCTGCATACCTGCGACCTTATCTGCCGCTTGATATGCGGATATGACTTTAGGGACGCCTCGCCGCTCAGGGCGGTGAGCAATTCAAAGCTCCCGGTGCTTTTCATTCACGGCGCGGCGGACGACTTTGTGCCGCAATTCATGCAGGATGAGCTTTACGCCGCCTGCCCGACCCGCAAGGAGAAGCTGACCGTTGCGGGCGCGGTACATGCCCGCAGCTATTATACCGACCCCAAGGCTTATGAAGCGGCGATCGAGAGATTCGTTGCCGAGTGTGAGAATGACCGTATCATTCAGACGTCATAAGCAGGAAGGAGATACTTATGTCAAATAACGAAATGATGAAAGAGAAACGATACGTCGGCGTCAAAGAAACGGTGCTTTACGGCGTCGCAAACGGCGGCCAGGTCATAGGCTACAACATGGTGCGTATGCAGATGACCTTCTTCCTTGTCACCGTTTTCGGCATACCGAGCGAAGCGGTTGCCACTATGATAATGGTAATGGGCTTCTGGGATGCCTTCAATGACCCGATCATGGGAACCGTGGTTGACCGCACCCGCACAAGGCTCGGCAAGCTGCGCCCGTATCTGCTGTTTGTTCCGATCCCGCTCGGCATAGCCACCGTCGTGTTTTTCGGCGGCGCGGAATTCCTCTCGGGCGTTCAGTCCGATGCGGTCAAGATAGTCTATATGTGCCTGACCTATTTCATATGGGAATTCTTCTATACGATAGGTGATATACCATTCTGGGGCTTGTCGGCGGCAATATCCCCGAACCCGGTGGACAGGTCAAATGCCATTGCCTCCGCGCGCTTCCTCTCAAGCATCATCGGCGGCCTTGTGACCCCGATAATTTCGCTCTTTATCGACCTGAGCAACAAGGGCGTCATAGGGCTGAATATGCGTCAGCTCTTCCTCGTTATGGGTATAGTCGCCGGCTCGCTCGGCATGGGTCTGTTCTCTCTTTCCGGCATATTCTGCCGCGAGCGTGTGGTGCAGAATTCCGATGAACCGAAGGTGCTTGACTGCTTCAGGTTCCTGTTTAAGAATAAGCCGCTTATGCTCATTGTCGGCTCAAGCATTCTCTCAACGATCGAGGGAATAACCGATACCTTTGCTCAGTATTTCTATATTTTCTCGCTCGGTGCGGCAAGCTGGGGCACCATAGTCGGCATTCCGGGCGCAGTATCCGGCTTTGCAGCCTACCCGCTTATGCCGCTGATTGAACGCAGGCTGACCTCAAAGCAGATAGTTATCCGCACCTCGCTGCTCAAGGCGGCGGTCGCCACGGTGATTTTCCTTATCGGCTTGAAATTCTACCGCAAGCCGATGGTCATAGTTCCGCTGCTGATGATCCAGGGCTTCGTTTTCAGTGCGATTTCAAGTATTAAAATGGTCGTGCCCACCAAGATGATCGGCGACACTGTCGATTACATGGAATGGAAAACCGGCGAGAGAAACGAGGGCATGGCGTTCTCGCTGCTGACTTTCATCAGCAAGCTGACCGGCTCGCTGTGCACCGCCATTGCGACGCGTATTATGCCCGTTATAGGTCTTGTCACCGTGGAGCTTGCGGATAATTCGCTTCAGCTTGTCGAGAGCGCGACCGTCAATACACGCTTCTGGCTCTGGGCGCTGATAACCATAATCCCGCCCGTAGTGTCGCTGCTCTCACTGATTCCTTTTAAATTCTATGACCTCGAGGGCGAGAAGCTCCGCACCATTCAGGAGGAGATGATGGCTCACCGCGAGGAAAAGTCAAGAGCCGTGTCGCAGAATTCGACCTCCGACTGATCAAAAAAGCCAACGCCCGAAAGGAGAAATATAAATGGAGAATAAATGCCCGAAATGCGGCAGGAAGCTCGGAATATTCGACCTCAAGCAGAATTGCCCCGAGTGCGGCTGCAATATAATGTATTACGATATGGAGAAGCGCCTTGAAGAGGACTCAATAAAGGCCGAAGCCGAGTGGGCAAAGCTGAATCAAACCCTTGATAAAATAACTCCGCAGTTCGTCAAGAATATCAAGGCGAAAAAGGCGGCAAAAAACGCCGACGGAGAATAACCGCATATAATAATTCAAGCCCGACCGTAAAACGATCGGGCTTTGTTTTATGCATATTTCTTTGACCAGGCGAGGGGGGAGAAGAGCATGAACATCGGCACAAGCTCAAGTCTGCCGGCAAGCATATCAAACGAGAGAAGCAGCTTGCCAAGCCCCGAGAAGTCCGCAAAGTTGCCTGCGGGGCCGACCGCTTCAAGGCCGGGGCCGATATTGCTCACGCACGAGAGCACGGCGGTGAAGGACGTCACGAGATCCCTGCCTTCAAAGCAGAGCAGCAAGGTAGAGACTGCGATAAGAAACATCTCCGCCGCAAAGTAGACGAAAACGCTCTTGACCACCGATTCGTCCACACTGTGGTGATCGATCTTGACCGATTCGACTCTCCTGGGGTTGACGGCTTTTCTGACCTCGCGCACGCTTCCCTTGGTGAGGATTATAATACGCGATACCTTGAGGCCGCCGCCGGTCGAGCCGGCACAGGCGCCGCAGAACATCAGCAGTACAATGACCGCCTTTGACAGCACGGGCCACATGTCGAAATTCGTTGTCGAGAAGCCCGTTGTTGTGATTATCGAAGAGACCTGGAAGAATGCGTATCTGAAGGATTCGCCGGCGGAATGCTTGGTGAGGATAAGGTCGCCCGCGATTATCAGCGTCGCGCCGCCGATAATGCCGAGATACCATCTGAGCTCCTCATTTTTAACCGCCTGCTTGCCCTGCCTGATAAGGATAAAATAGTAAAGGTTGAAGTTGACGCCGAAGAGCATCATAAACACCGCTATGACCATCTCGGCATAGAGGCTGTTATAGCCCTCGATGCTGTTGTTGAGCACTGCGAAGCCGCCTGTGCCCGCCGTCGCAAAGGAGTTGACTATGCTGTCAAACAGCGGCATTCCGCCGAGGGCGAGCATGACTATCTCAATGAGAGTCATCACGCAATAGATGCCGTAAAGTATCCTTGCCGAGACGCTGAGCTTTGAGACCAGCTTGCCTACCGTCGGGCCGGGCACCTCGGCACGCATGACGTGCATCGAGGAGCTGTCGGTCTTGGGCATTATGGCGATGACAAAGACAAGGATGCCCATGCCGCCTATCCAGTGGGTGAAGCTGCGCCAGAAGAGCAGGCTCCTTGGCATCACCTCCACATTGCGCAGGCAAGTGGAGCCTGTGGTGGTGAAGCCCGAGACCGTCTCAAAGAAGGCGTCGAAAAGATTCGACATATGGCCGCTGAGCACGAACGGCAGAGCGCCGAAAAGCGACATCAGTATCCATGAGAGCGCCACTATAACGTAGCCGTCGCGCGCGTGCAGAGTGCGGCTCTTGGGTTTCGCCGAGAGCGCCGCAAGGCTGCATACGGTCAGGGCGGCAATGGTTATCGCGAATGAGAGAAGCGTGCCGTCCCTGTAGATTATCGAGCCTATGGCGGGGAAGATGAGCAGCGCCGCTTCAACGGCAAGTATCCTGCCGATATTGAATGAAATTGCTCTGTAATTCATAATTTAACCGCTCACCGCCGATCACATAAAGATATCGTGCAGATCCTCGATGATCCTGCCCGCCGTGACGACGATAACGCTGTCGTTGGCTTTCATCACATCGTCGCCGCCGGGGAAGATGATCTTGCCGTTGCGGATTATGCAGCCGATGAGCAAGTTCGGCATCAGCTCGAGCTCCTTAAAGGGAATGTTGAGGTAGCCCGCGTCCTCGGGGACGATGAATTCAGCCGCTTCGACCTTGCCGCCGACGAGCTTATACAGGGTCTGTATTTGTGAATTGCCCGCCGAATTGTGAAGCGCGCGGACATATCTTGTGACAAGATTACCTGCGACAATCTGCGGCGAAACGACCGTCTCAAGCCCTATATCGTTGAGGATGGAGTATGAGTGGCGGTTGACCTTGGTGATGACCTTGTTGACACCCTTTGACTCGGCGTACATGGAGACGATTATATTCTCCTCGTCGATGCCGGTGAGGGCTATGAGGGCGTCCTGACCGTCAATGCACTGCTCCTCGAGGATATCCTGGTCGGTGCCGTCACCGTGTATCACGGTCACATCGTCGAGCATATCGGACATGTGACGGCATCGCTCGTCCTTGAGCTCGATGAGCTTGATATTTCTGCCGGTGTCGGAGAGCAGCTTCGCAAGGTAATAGGCTATTCTGCCGCCGCCGACTATCATAACATTCTTTATCTTTTGCTTATAAACGCCGGTCTGCTTCATAAATGAGGACAGCTCGGCTCTTGTGCCGGTGATGCTGATAACGTCGTCGCAGTGCAGCACAAAATCGCCGGAGGGGATGAATACGCTGTCGTTTCTCTGCACGGCGCAGATGATGACCTTTGCCTTAGTCTTTTTACGCATCTCATGTATAGGCATGTCGCAAAGTGGGTTGTCCGAGTGGATTCTGACCCTTGCGATCTCCACTCTGCCGCCGGCGAACGAATCGAGGTTCGCGGCGGAGGGGAAACGGATTATCCTTGATATTTCGTTGGCGGTCTCGTACTCGGGGTTGACCGTCATGCTGATTCCGAGGTCGTTTCTCAGGAACTGTGACTGACCGGCGTAATCCGGGTTGCGGACTCTGGCAATGGTGTTCTCGGTGCCCATATGCTTCGCAAACAGGCAGCAGAGGATGTTCAGCTCGTCCGAGCCGGTGGCGGCGATAATGAGCTTTGCCTTTGCGGCGCCTGCTTCCTTGAGCACTTCATAGGTAGCGCCGTTGCCGCAAATGCCCATAACGTCGTAGGCGTCCACTGTCGAGGAGACTACGCTGTTGTCGGGGTCGACCACAACGATGTCATGCCCTTCGGTCGAGAGCTGTTTTGTCAGAGTTGAGCCGAGCTTGCCGAGACCGACAATGATAATATACATATCGTTTGTATCTGCCTTTCATTTATCATTAACTGTATGTTGCCTGGTATCATTCGGTATTATAGACAGGTTGGAATTAAAAGTCAAGGATTTTTTTAATTACTTATTATCCGCCCTTTTCCACTCTTTTTCAAGGAAAAACAGCGGGATGAGGATGACCGCGCCGACTATTGCGGCTGCGAGGAAAATGTGAGAGGAGGGGACGAGCGCAGGCTCGCCGTAGGCGCTGATATAAGTGGTGTCGGAGTAGCGCTCGGTGACCTCTGCGCCGAGCCTCGGGCCGATTATCATAGGCAGCATGACGGCGAATATCATTCGTACGCCCTGGAACTGACCTGCTTTATCCTCGGGGGTGAAGTCCCTGATGGCTGCATTGAGCAGTATCATAAGCAGACCGTAGCCGCCGACTGCCAGCATGGCGCAGGCGAGAAACTTGATAAGATGAGAGCCTGCAAAATAGACAGAAGCCAGACCGACGATAAAGAGGACGACCGCCGGGAAGGCAAAGCGAGCCTTGCCGACCTTATCCATGAGCAGTATCGAGGCGAGCACTCCCGCAATGACAGCGAGGATAACTATTGCCGCGATGATAACGGCGGGCACGGTTATCTTTGTCTCAAAGTTTATCTGATGCTCGATATAGATGAATATGTAGGGGAAGAATACCTGGCTCGCGATGGAGTAAACGCCCATGCAGGCGAGCGAGAGATAGAGGCACTTGTGGCTCTTTATGACGCTCGGTCTGAAGCCGTAGATGAGGTCGGCGAAGAAGTTGCCGTCCGACTTCTGGCCGCTGCCGGTATCTTTAATGGTGAATATGCCTACTATGCCGCAGATTATGACGAGTATGCCGAGACCGAGGAAGCAGGTAGCGTAGTCCGAGGCTTGAGCGTCGTCGCCTGCGATGAAGCCGAATACGCCTGTGACTATCACAAGAGCAAGCACGGGCAGTATGGCGAGCAGACCCTCGGTCTTAGCTCTGTTGGAGGGCACGGTGACGTCGGTTATCCATGCGTTAAAGGCGGAGTCATTGCTGGTCGAGCCCATGAAGGTCATTATGCAGTCCATGACTATTACCGTCGTGACCGTTGCCGAGAGAGCTGCAGCGGAGGATGGGTCGGCGCCGATGAGCTTGCCGAGATTCTCTCTTGAAATAAATGCGAACGCCATGACCGTTATACCCCATGCGACATATCCGGCGCAGATAAAGACCTTGCGCCTGCCGAGCTTATCGCTCAGAGTGCCCATGACAAAGGTGGTTACGACCGCCACGACTGCACTTGCCGCGACCATGGTCGAGATATCCTTGGTTGTGCCGCCGAATGAGAAAAGGAAGGTGTTGAAGAAGTTATTCTCCACCGCCCAGGCAACCTGCCCTATGAAGCCGAAAAGTATAATGTTCAGCAATGTGAGCTTGCCGAGCTTTGCGCTTTTTTCCATTTTATTTTTCTCCTTTTTTGCCTAGTTTTGCTTTGATTATGTATTTTGCTCCGACCGCAAGAGCCGCCGTACCCGCCGCGGCGCCGAGGATCTTTGCCGCAATATGCATATTGGTGCTTTGTCTGTCGGATATGCGCTTGAATATCGGACCGAGGCACTCGCATTCAAGACCGAATTCCTTGAAGTGGCGCAGCTCCTGCTCAAATGAGCCGAGGTCGTTTTCGTCAAGGGTCAGCAGCCTTACGCAGCTGCGGCAGCCGTCCGTGTAGGCGCGGAAACCCGCAGTTTTGTGCTGGGCGAGATATATGCCGTCAACATAGCCGCTGAAATCGTTGAGGTGGTCGTGGCCGAAGAACGCGCCGAGCACTCCGCCGACTTTTTTCCATGAGTCAAATTGCCCGTCGTCGATATCGGGGGAGCAGGGACCCTCGCCGAGGTAGCCCTCGCAGCCTTTTTTAAGCATATACCGGTTGCCGCTCTTTGTGTTGAAGCCCTTCGCGGCAAACGGCAGCTCCCAGATGCGGGCTTTGCGGAGCAGCCTGTATTCCTCGGGCACGGGAATGTGCTGGAATACGAACGAGGGCATGGGATTGCCGCCGTTTTGTTCCCTGAGCTTTGCGCTCTCACGCTCAAACCACTCTATCTGATCGGGGTAGACTATGTCGTAATCCGACACCGCCTGATCGGGGTAGAGATTGTTTGAATCGATGAACCAAAGGCAGAATTTCGGCGTTTTGCCGTCGCTTGAGTAGATAAGCTCCTTGTAATCCGCCTTGCCGTGAGGGCCGTCGGATTCGTTTCGCATGATGCAGCCGATTTCATTGTATGCCTTTACCACGGCATCGTCGCAGCCCGGGTCGTGCTCATGATTGCCGAATATGACCGCCACTGGTATGTTTCGGTCAAACATCGGCTTGCATACGGCGGTTGCCATAGCCTTGAATTTTTCGGGCTCCTCGTCGCAGCCGTGCGTGCTGCAAACATCGCCGAGCAGCACGCAGAGGTCGGGCGAATACCTGTCGAGCGAGGCGTTCATCAGCTTCTGCATATCTTTAAAATTCGGGCTCTCGGCGTAGTCATATTGCTCGTGCAGGTCGCCGAAGAGCAGTATCTTGAATTTGCCGTTTTCATTAAACTTCAGTTTCATATAAGACCTCAATTCGTTAAAGTCACTATATTCTACCATAATGCATGGCGATTTGCAATGCGTTATGACGATTTTTATTGACAAAAGCGTCTTTATAAGGTAAAGTTAAGACAGAAAACCGAAAGGATGAAGAAAATGAAAAAGGTAATCGCTCTGCTCCTTGCAATGCTTACCCTCGTTTCCTTGCTTACGCCCGCCGCCTTTGCCGCGACCGATAAATGTGCCTGCGGCGAAGACCCTGTGATTTATGTCGGTCCTCTCGGCAACACCGATATCTATGAATACCCCGATATGCCCCGTGAAAGGGTGCTTTTCAGACCAAAGACCGAGACCGTCCTCGGTATCGTCAGGGATATCCTGCCATCGCTTGCGGCTCTGCCGCTGACCCGTGACTATGACCGTTTCGGCGATGCACTTATCGACTCCGTTTATGAGGCTATGGGCGCAATGGCCCTCGACGGCGACGGCAACTCCGCACCGAATGTCTCCGTCAAGCTCGAGCTGCCGACCGAGACCGACCACGGCATGAACAAGAGCTATTATTTCCACTACGATTGGCGGCTCGACCCCGTTGAGATAGCAGCTCAGCTCAAGGATTTTATCGCTCATGTCAAGAAGCTGACCCGCCACGACAAGGTGAATTTCAGAGCTTCCTCGATGGGCGGCGTTGTGACCCTTGCCTACTTCAACGAATACGGCTATTCCGATGTGAACGCCTGCATTTTCCAGTGCTGCCCGCTGCTCGGCACGGCGGTTGCGGGCGACCTGCTCTCGCGCAAGCTGAAGCTCGACTCAAGAGCGCTGCTTGACTACGGCACCGGAGCTTATCAGCCTGTCGATTTTGAGAGCACGCTGCTCTATTTTCTCTTTAATTTCCTCTATTACAGCGGCACTGTCGACGCCGTGCTCGCTTTCGGCGACAAGCTGCTCGACGAGCTGCAGACCAAGGTCTTTGACGAACTTATGACCCCTGTTTTCGGCACTCTGCTCGGGCTTTGGGCGTTCGTGCCCGATGCGAGCTACGAGCAGGCGAAAAAGATAAACCTTGATGAGAATACGCAAAAAGGGCTTATCGCTAAGGCGGATTACTATCACTACCGCATCCAGTGCAGAGCCGATGAGATACTCAAGGGCGCTCTGAATTCGGGTATGCGTGTGATGATAGTTGCGGGTTATGATATCCAGCGAACTCCGCTTGTCGAATCCATGGATAACGACAGCGACGGCACGGTGGACACCATGTACGCCTCTGCCGGCGCAACCGTTGCTCTGAGAGGGGAGACCCTCGGTGACGGATATAAGCAGAAGGTCGATTGCGGTCA
>OLOV01002153.1_pt1 | contig 13808 bp, 14 predicted proteins | sample 1672931 | NCBI WGS metagenome assembly OLOV01 (sample SAMEA3136738, study PRJEB25190) | human gut metagenome | biome: human gut; feature: human-associated habitat; material: faeces | place: Austria | collected 2013
CTGGCTTCCGTTGCCGATTCTATCGAAGGGGTAATCGCAGGTCGCGCGGTGTATGAAGGCTCGCTGAGCGTCGAAGAGGCCGCGAAGCTCTGCGGGTAAGGCCCATCCGTTCGGTGTTCGCGTTGCCCGATGGGTATTCGAGTCACCCACTCCGCTACCGCTCGCCTTGCTCGCTATGCGCTGCGTTCCGTCGTTCAATTTTCTTAATTAATTAAATTTGAAACGCCGAGTGCTCTCGCCTACCCATCGGGCAATGCGAACACCTACGTTGACTCGTTTCGGTCTGTCACTTCAGAAAGGAAACCAATGCTTACGAAGCGCGTAATACCGTGTATGGATGTTAAAGACGGCCGTGTGGTTAAGGGCGTTAACTTCGTTAACCTGCGCGATGCGGGCGACCCTATCGAGCTGGCTCAGCGCTATGACGAGCAGCGTGCCGATGAGGTTATCTTCCTGGACATCACGGCAACGCACGAGGGTCGTGCAACCACGGTGGACATGGCAAGTCGCGCAAGCGAAGAACTGCATTTGCCTTACTGCGTGGGCGGCGGGTTCCGTAGCGTCGCCGACATCCGCCGCATGATCGCCGCCGGCGCTGACAAGGTGTCGGTCAACAGCGCGGCGGTGGACAACCCGCAGCTCATCTCCGACGCCGCCGCGGCGTTCGGCACGCAGGCCATCCTGTGCGCTATCGATGCGAAGCAGGTGGCCGGCAACCCCAACAAGTGGGAGGTCTATGTCCACGGCGGCCGCAAGGCAACGGGAATCGACGCCGTCGAGTGGGCGCAAGAGGCGGCGCGGCGCGGCGCGGGCGAGATCTTGCTCACGAGCATGGACCGAGACGGCAGCCGCGACGGGTTCGACTGCGCCCTTACGCGGGCCGTGGCGCGCGCAGTGAACATTCCCGTTATCGCGAGCGGCGGCGTCGGCAAGATCGAGCACTTCGCCGAGGGTATTTTGGAGGGCGAAGCCGACGCTGTACTTGCCGCAAGCGTATTCCATTTCGGCGAGATGACCGTACGCCAGGTGAAGGAATACATGCGCTCGCAGGGCATTCCCGTGCGCCTGTAACGTGTTTGTCGCAAGCGTGTCGCACGAACCGAAAGGACACTAACATACATGGCAGTGATTGACAGCATTCCCGAGCTAACCTACAACGAAGCCGGCCTCATTCCCTGCATCGTGCAGGACGCGAAGACCCGCAAAGTCCTCATGATGGCGTGGATGAACGCGGATTCCGTGCGCCTCACGCTCGAGCAGCGCACGACTTGGTTCTTCTCGCGCAGCCGCCAGGAGCTTTGGAATAAGGGCGCGACCAGCGGAAATATGCAGCAAGTGCGCGAACTGTGGACCGATTGCGATAGCGATACGCTGCTCGTGAAGGTCGACAGTCCCGGTCCGGCATGTCATACGGGTGCACGCAGTTGCTTTTTCAAGCGTGTTGAGCCGTAGGTAGATGGGATGCAAGCCGCGATAGCAGCGGCGTTACGTTTGGGAGGAATCAAGCATGGGCGTACGTACCGCTAACGTGCAGGATGGCAATATCGGAGAGACTCTGGAGAGCTTGGCCGTGACGATTCATGGACGTCGCGAGTCTTCGCCCGAAGAGAGCTATACGGCGCGCCTTTTGACCGATGTCGAGGACGAACTGCTCAAGAAGATTGCCGAGGAGGCAAGCGAGGTGATCATGGCCTGCAAGGATAAGGACCACGACCACATTCGCTACGAGGCGGGCGACTTGGTGTACCACCTGCTCGTGACGCTCGAGCGCTACGGCGTGACCCTCGATGAGCTTGCCGGCGAGCTCAATGCGCGCATGAAGTAGCCGGTTTTACATAACGTAATCGGGCGGGCGCCTTCTGCGAGGATGGCACCCGCCCATTTTTGGTCGCTTTTGGCAACGGGTGGCGATGCTTCGTGAGGGGTCAGCGTCCTAGAGGGAAACGGTCTCCCATGCCCCGGCATCGTGGGGGATATCAAACGAGCGGTATCCGCAGCTATAGGCGAATGCATAGGCATCGCGGATGCCCCAGCAGATATCACAGGCGCGGTGTGCATCAGACCCAAACGCGATGGGGACGCCCGCATGGGCAAAACGCTCGAGCAGACCACGAGTGGGGTAATAATCGTTTACGCTTTTGCGCATACCGGCCGTGGAAACTTCGATGCGCCTGTGCGTATCGTGCGCGCACGCTGCCATCTGGTCCCATAAGGGGGCAAGATTAAAATCCGGCGCAAGCCCCTCGTTGGCAAAGCGCATGGGGAGGTCCGGGTGCGCCATTACATCAAAATCGAGCGGGCTTTCGCAGGCAGCGCACCAGGCATCGACATAGCGGCGCCAAACCTCGTACACGCCGAGGTTTTTCCAAACATGCAGATCTGCATCGTAATCAATCCAGCCGGCGTCGGAGTTGGGCGGGTCGGCACGGGGCACATCGTCGGTTCCGGCAGTGCCAGCAGCGCCCGCCATGATATTGCCCGGGTCGCCGAGCCAGTGAATGCTGCCCAAGCGCACAGCGGCGCCTGTCGACCACGCTTTGACCAGCGGCTCGCATCCGGGATACCAGTCGCATTCGAAGCCGTAGAGCAGCTTGAGCGAGGGTGAAAGCTCGGCCGCGAGTTTGACCGCATCGTCGAAGGCGGCACGATGGGCCGGAAGGTCTGCAACCGTGACTTGCACATCTCCAGGAGCGTCCATGCTGGCGGGCAGGGTGAGGTGATCGGTCGAGACCATTAGCTCGCAGCCGGCGCCCGCCGCCGCGCGGACGTTTTCCTCGAATGTCGAGACGCCATCGGAAAAATGCGTGTGAGTATGGCAGTCGACCAACGGGCAGCAAGGCATAAGGGCTCCTTTATTGGGCGATGGCTTGTTACAGCAGACCCATGTTCTTGAGCTGGAGCAGGTAGATGCCTACGAGTGCGAGGCTGCCGAGGATGCAAAGCACGCCGATAACGATGCCTGCGAGGGCAAGGCCAAGGCGTGGAGATGCCTGCTTGCGCGCCACAACGCCCAATACGATGGCGACGATGCCGGCGATAACGCTCAAAATCCAGCTGACACAGCCGCCGAGGATGGCTCCTGCTACGGCAAAGATGAGAGAAGCGATGGGAAGGCCGGGATTGCCGGAGCCGGGCTTGGGGGCTCGTTTTGCCGGGCTCGGGTCGTCCTCATCAAAGGCGTCGTGGATGCTTTGCTTGATATCTTCTTGGGACATGCGTGCCTCCCGTACATATTGTTGGCGCATTGCGTGCAAACGATGCCGCAAAGCATAGCACGCGGGCATGGGATTATCGTGGTGCGCGCCGCTGCTCCGTATGTCTGCATGGACAAGTTGGGCTAGCACAGAACATGCTTGTTTGTGTTGCGCATCTGCTGTGGTAGCGTTGGCGGGAAACGATTGCGCTTGAGATCGAGAGGGGCTGCGTGGAGATGGCGATAAGGGCAGCGGGCGCGAGGTGCGGCAAAACGCTCTACTTGGATTGTCAGGCGGGAATTGCCGGCGACATGTTGGTTGCGGCGCTTCTTGACCTTGGGGGGAAGCCCGCGCTGGAGCGGTTGACGCAAATGCTCGAGAAATTGTCGCTCGAGGGGTTTTCGGTTGCGGTGACGCGCGTGAAGAAGGCCGGTATCGATTGCTGCGACTTCGACGTGAAACTGGACGTCGCGCACGAGAGCCATGATCACGACATGGCCTATCTGCACGGTTTGGGCGACACTTCCCACGACCACGACCACGACCATTATCATGCGCATCGCGGTTTGGCGCAGGTCGAGCAACTCATCGATGCCGCCCCGCTTTCCGAGCGCGCACGCGGCCTCGCTCGCGACGCCTTTCGCATTCTCGCACGGGCCGAGGCAAAGGCCCATGGTCTGCCAATCGACCAGGTTCACTTTCACGAGGTGGGCGCAGTCGATTCTATTGTCGATGTTCTTGCGGCGGCATTCTTGATTGACGATCTGGACATTGAGCGAGCGATTGTCCCCGCGCTGACCGATGGCCATGGGACGATTCGCTGCCAGCACGGCGTTATCCCGGTGCCCGTTCCCACAACGTTGAACATCTGCATCGCCCATAGCTTGCCGCTGTCCTCAAGTTCGGTTGAGGGTGAACTTGTGACGCCCACCGGCGCGGCACTCGTTGCCGCCCTGGATCCCGAGTTCTCCCTGCCCGAGCGCTACGCGATTCGCGCGGTGGGGCTCGGTGCGGGCAAGCGCTCCTACGAGCGTCCATCGATCTTGCGCGCAATGCTCATCGAGGAGCTTCACGCGCACGTTGGTGCTGCCGCCTGTGAACCTCGCCCCTCGCTCTCTGCCGAAACGCAAGCGCCCAACTGCATTGTTAAGCTCGAATGCGATATCGACGATTGCTCGCCGGAGGTTTTGGCCTATGCCGTGGAGCGTTTGCGCGAGGCGGGCGCGCGTGAGGCACATTGGCTGCCGATTTTTTGCAAGAAGGGCCGCCCTGCTTATCAGCTGCAGGTTATTGTGGATCCCTCCGATGTTTCACGCATGGAGGAGATTATCTTGAGCGAGACGACGACCATCGGTATTCGTCGCCTGCAAATGGAGCGCACCTGTTTGCCTCGGGCCATCGAGTCGGTGGAGACGCCGTGGGGCGAGGTGGCGGTAAAGACCGTTCGTCTTCCCGACGGCACGCGGCGCACGACTCCGGAGTACGAGGTCTGTGCTGCCATCGCACGCGATAAAGGCGTTGCGCTGCAGACGGTGATGGATATCGTGCGCGAGGCGGTTTGCGGCCGATGAGGCGCGTCCGCGTCCGATAGGGCGGGGTACAATGCTTCTCGTATACGCGTTTTGCTCCGCCGCCCGGCGGGGAGAGGAGACCTTATGTCCACTATGCGAAAAGCGCTGAAGGTCCTGAGCCTTCTTGCCGTGATTGGCGGCATTGACCTGCTAATCACCCTTATCGTGCTCAACACTTCCGGCGACCAGGCGCCCGACCTGCTGCATTCCATCGTAATGGGGCTTGTCGTGCTCTTTGCGTTTTTGCTGGGGGCGCAGGGCATCTCTGCTGCTAACGTTCCCGTTCGCGCCCGCGGCCTGCTGCCCGTGGCGCTCGTCGGGCTGCTTGTCAATGCTGCCGATGTGGTGCTTGCTATCCTGAACGGCACCGCTGTTGTGTCGGTTGTGATCAACGCATTGATCATCGCGGGCATTTCCTATTGCGCCAGCGCTGTCGCAAAGGAATCCCTACGCTAACCCGATGCTTTAGCGAAGCACCTCGAGATTGGACCTATCATGAAGTTTCTTATCGCATCCGACATCCATGGCTCCGCGTATTGGGCCGAGCGCCTGATGGCTGCCATCGAGGCCGAACAGCCCGATCGCATCATTCTTTTGGGTGACCTGCTCTACCATGGGCCCCGCAACGACCTCCCGCGCGATTACGCTCCCAAGCGCGTGATTCCGCTGCTCAACGATCTTGCCAAAAGCGGGCACGTGATTGCGGTGCGTGGGAACTGCGAAGCAGAAGTCGATCAGATGGTGCTCGAGTTTCCCTGTATGTCCGACAGCGCTCTCGTGATGGATAGCGACGGTCGCGAGCTCTTTTGCACGCATGGCCATGTGTTTGGCGCCGGCATGCACAACAGCGTCGATAACGCACCGGTGCTGCCCGCCGGCTCCGCGCTGGTGTACGGACATACGCATATCAAGGTCAACGAGGAGAGCCAGAAGCATCCGGGCTTGTGGCTTTTCAATCCAGGCAGCGTATCCATTCCCAAAGATGGGACGCACAGCTACGGCATCTACGAGGACGGCTCCTTCCGGCACGTGGTTCTCGAGGAAGCCTAGCGAAAGCTTCGACGAGGCGCATTTTGCTCGCGTGTTAGCGAAGAAGGCGCCAAAGGGTAGTGCGGCTGATGCCCAAGACATCGGCCGCTTTTGTTTTGTTGCCGCCCAGGTGGTCGACAACCAGCTGAGCGATATCTCGTTCGGTGTCGGCGAGGGGGCGCAGGATATAGAGGTCGGTTTCCAGGGCCGGAGATGAGAAGACTCCGGAGCGAATCACGTTTTCCTGAGCAAGAACCGCGTTTGCGTTCTCTTTGCTAACGGGGGCGTCTCCGCCTAGAATCAGCAGGCGCTCGGCGACTTCGCGCAACTGCGCGTAATTGCGCGGCCAGCTGTAGGCGTTCAAGATCGCTGCGGCATCGTGCTCGATCGATGGTGCTTCCATTTCAAATTCTTGAGCGAGACTCGCCAGGTAGCGTTCGACACGTCGCGCAGGTTCGCCTTGTTCTCGCACGGAGGGGGCAATGCAGACCGCGCAGTTGAGCTGCTCGGCGCATTGGGCCACGGCATCGCACTCTCCGCCACCGGGAATGTCGTTGCCCGAAAGAATCACGCGGCAGCGTTCGGCCAGGGCTCCTTCGCGCAGCGTTGCCAGAAGTTCGCGATGGCGGCGTTCTTCCAGGGCATGCAAGCGCCTGATATAGATGGTCATATCGGTTTGATAGAGCGGCGAATCTGCGGATTTGAGCAGATGATGCCAGGAGCGGTCGTTCAAGATATCGCAGCTAATGCGAACAAATGGCTGGTAGGAAAGGGAGCCGCTCAAATAGAGAAGCTCGGCTATCTGGTCTTTGCCAGACCCTGCTTCGCCTTCCAGCATCACGGGCGTGTTGTGCTCGTAGGATGCAAGGACAAGCGGGGAGAGGGCCGCTTCGCCCTCGATGATGCCAAAGGCGCTTTGCTCAAAATCGGCGCGCACGTCTTCGGCATTGAGCCAATCGATGCCGGGCCGCACGGTGCTGCTGCGCCGATGGCGCACGGTAAAGACGTCGAGCGCGTGCCCGCCCACATCTTGTTTGCGGGGATAGAGCGTGAAGAGCTTGCGGTCGCGCGTAAATAGCAGGCGCCCTCCCTCGGATGCCTGGCCTCGATGGTTTCGCGCGTATTGGATCAGGGCGTCGCGATGCTCCTGTGTCGATGTCAGGGTGGTAAAAGCAACGGATGCGTCGCTGTCGAAGGCGATGATATCGATGCCGGCGTCGGCAAGCGCTCCGACAAGAAGCCCTTGCAGTGAGTCCGGGGCAAGATAGCTGACGGCAGGGCTGTTCGTGTCTCGGTTGTCCATGGGCCACCTCTGGGACTGTTTCAAAATTAAACGATAATTCGCATTTGTCAGTATAGAGCAGGAAAAGGCGACGCGCGATTATAGTGGTGCACCAAACAGAAGGTGCCTGACGGAGTGGCTAACCGCCAGCTTCCAACTGGGCGATGAGGGCTCTTGGCAACGCCCGCCATCGCCGTGCGAGCCGGTGCGCACGGCGATGGTGAGCGACATTACTAACACTGCGGACAAGCCCGCCGAGTGCCCTCAACGCCCCGTTGGTACCCTTTCCGTTCTTGTGACGCCATCCACGCAAGAATGAGGAGCGACCCCGAGTTCTCGGGGTCGCTTTGCTTTTGGCGTGCACGCTTGCTTGCGTATGTGCGCAACTTCTGCTTTTGCCGCTCGAAGGCTGCCGATGCTGTCACAATTGTGCGCATATGTTTTTCGATCCGAGCGGAGTTTTTTCATGCCCACTTCCGGTGCTGCCTGCAATATCATCGTCGATTCATGCTGCGAGCTTTCGAGGGGTTACTGCGAACGCGCGGGCCTGCGCGTGCTCAATTTTTCCTATACCGAGACCGTCAAAGGCGACGATGGCCTGACGGGCGTGGACGATATGTATGAGAGCATCTCGGCACACGATTTTTACGAGGCCATGCGCCATGGTGCACAGCCAATGACCTCGCAGCCTTCGCAGCTCGCTTTTGAGACTGCCTTCAACGAGGCGATCGATTCGGGTGTGCCAACGGTGTATCTGGCTTTTTCGAGTGGGCTTTCCGGTGCATATGAGGGCGCCTGCACCGCGCTTGCGCGCATTTGCCGCGAGCGCGAGGTCGAGTCTGCGGCAGAGCTGGGCATGTATGTTGTCGATCTTAAGCTGGGCTCCACGCCCCAGGGCCTGATCATTGCCGAGGCGGTGCGTCAGCGCGACCGCGGCCTTACTGCTGCCGAGCTTGCCGCTTGGGCGGCTGAGGCGCGCTATTACGTGCAGACGATGTTTATGGTCGACGATCTTGATGCCCTGCATCGAGGCGGCAGGATTCCTGCCGGTGTGGCGCTTGTGGGCGGAAAGCTGGACGTCAAGCCGCTGCTTACCTTTGATACCGATGGCAAGCTCGCCGTTGTGGGCGTGGTGCGCGGTCGCAAGAAGGGGCTGCGGCGCATGGCGGAATTCTATAGCAAGGGTCGCAATGCAGACCTGTATTCTAACGTCGCGGCTATCGGCAACGCCGATGCCACGGGCGATGCCCGTCGGCTGCGTGAGCTGATTGCCAAGCAAGACGACACCACGATGTTTCTCGAGACGAACATCGGCCCCACGATTGGCTGCCATGTGGGGCCGGGCATGGTGTCTGTTTCCTTCTGGGGCGAGGACCGTCGCGGCCAGACTTCGATTTCCGATCGTATTGCCGGAATGGTCAAAGGCAAATAGCGCAAACGCACCAAGCGTATGAGAAATCGGGCCTGTCCAAAGATGCGGACAGGCCCGATTGCATACAAGGGCTACTGGGGGTAAAGGCTACTTTACGTACACCACGTTGTCGCGACGCGGTTTGGGTTCGCCTGCGGGGCCAGCGGCGTAACCCAGGATGCAATGGCCTACGCCACGCAGCGATCCGTCGGAGGGAAGACCCCAAGATGCCAAAAGTGCGCGCCCCTCTTTGGACTCAAACTCCTCGCGTGCGCGATGGATCCAGCACGAATCGACGCCTAGGGCATGTGCCGCATTCATGAGGTTGCCCATGGCGAGGGCGCCGTCTTCCACGCAGGTGGGAACGCTTGCGTCAACAAGCACCACAACTACCGTCTGCGCTCCATAGAACGGATCGGTGTCGACTCCCATAATCTGGGCGTTCATGCGCGAAAGCTGTTTGACTGTGGCGGGATCGGTTACGGCAACAAAGGTGACGGGCTGGCGTCCCATGCCACTTGCGGCGCGCTTCGATAATGGTATCGAGCGTTTGGGCGTCGACAGGGCGATCGAGGTATGCTCGGCAACTGCGGCGCGTCTTTAGGGCATCGAGAGCATCCATAACGGTTCCTTTCGATTGGGGTTTGGTCTACGGGTCTATCTATACCCACTGAGCTTATATGAATAATGGCTTAGGACTTGCAGAATTTTAAGATGCATAGGGCTTGGCAATGTGTGCGTTGCACACTCGGCTGCCATATCTTTTTCGTTTTCTTCCGTTTGCGTGTATGTCTGTGCCGCCTGCCTAAATGACCTGTCGCGTGGGGCCTTAAACGGGTTTATTTGAAGATAACGCTCTGTTTGATACGGGGCTTTCACATCCGCCCGCGACCATTTGGGAGGTCATCATGGGATTGAAGGCAGACGAGACGATATCCTTGGAATTCGAGGATCTCCTGAGCTACCTGCGGTCTAAGACGCGCATCTTTATGGATGCCGACGGCGGTCAGTATTACATCACGCACACCGATGGCTACTGGCGTGTGCAGGATTGCAACCAGCTCAACGAGAAGGGCCGCTTTACGGATTGCTCCGAGCTGGTCAACACCTTGTCCGAGCTTATCGAGCTTCCCTGGCATGACGGAAAGAGCATCCACGACCTCTGTGCGGGCGCTACGTTCTACGAGTCGATACAGGAGGACTAGACGAACGCTTGCGTTTTAATAATCGATTCCCCTTTTGCCCGTCAGCTCACGTTGGCGGGTTTTTTATGGCAAGGTTCGCTTTGGCGCGAATGACCCCCTCTTGACAGTAATCCGAAACCGGACTACCCTCTCTCGAAAGAAATGTCCGATTTCGGATTACTGATGCCGAGCGAATCTTCGGAGGGGTATGGACGATATGGATGGGGACGAGCTCGCTGCGATGGCGCAGCGCCTCGACCATGGTTACAACCAGGTGGATAAGCTTTACTACGAGGTCGCTCGGGCATGCGGGCTTCCGGAGTGCTCGTACTGGATGATCTATGACATCGTGCAGCATGGCGGCTCGCGTCCCGTTGCCGCGCTTTGTTCGGAGTGGGGCTACAGCAAACAGACCATCAACTCGGCGCTCAAGCATCTGTCGATGCGCGGGCTTGTGGATCTGGTTTACGCCGAGGGAAGCCGCAAGAACAAAGTGGCCCAGCTAACCGTCGAGGGCGCGCGCTTTTCAAAACGCTTTATCGCGCCCGCACTCGATGCCGAGGTTAAAGCCCTCTCGACGCTGACCGCTACCGAGCGCAAACGCTTCGAGGCCTTGGTAAATAAGTACGATGCTGCGCTTTCGCTCGAGCTCACGAAGCTCAAAGAAGCAATTCTGGAAGAAACTCGATAACGGACGAAGGATATATATGAAAACGCTTGTGCGTTTCCTCAAACCTCACAAAGGGCTCGTCGCCCTCACCCTTCTTGTTTTGCTGATTGACAACGCGGGAACGCTGCTGGTTCCCACCATGCTTGCAAATATGGTCAACGTGGGCATCACATCGGGATCGACCGAGTACATCCTGCGCAACAGCCTGCTCATGCTGGGCGCCACCGCTATGGCCTCGGGCGGTGCGGTGACCGGCTCTTACCTCACTGCGCGCTTGGCCTCGCGGGTTGCCTGCGATATCCGCTGCGCGATCTATCGTAAGTCTCTGGAGTTTTCGGCGAGCGATTTCGAACGCTTTGGAACCGGTGCCATGATTACGCGCACGCTGGGCGATATCAACGTGATTCAGCAGGCGATTATCATGACCTGCCAGTTGGTGCTGCCTATGCCGGTGCTCGCCGTCGTCGGTATCATCCTTGCTTTTAGGATCGACTACCAAATGGGCCTCATGCTGCTGATCGCCGTGGCTATCGTAATGGTGCTTGCGGTGATTACAGTGGCCAAGACGGCGCCGATCTTTATTCGCTTGCAAAACTTTATCGACCGCATGAATGTGGTGCTACGCGAGAACATCATCGGTGCGCGCGTGATTCGAGCGTTTGGTCGGGAGAAGCGCGAGGAGGAGCGCGAAGGGCGCGTGTTCGGGGAGTATGCGCAAAACGCCATCCGCGTGAACTACGTGTTTTCGGGTCTCGATTGCTCGTGTTTCTTCGTGATGAACATGGTTGAGGTGTGCGTTATCTGGCTTGGCGGCAATCGTGTGGGTGCGCATGCTATGCAGATTGCCAGCATTTCGGCAGTGCTGGAGTATGCCATCCTCATCCTCTTCTACATCATGACGGCGCAGATGGTGATGGTGACCATGCCGCGCGCCAAGGCATGTCTTGATCGTGCGCGTGAGGTGCTGGAGCTCGAGCCTTCCATTGTGGACAGCGCGGATGCCAAGATGCCTTCTGTTGCGGCGGAGCCTACGCGTGCGCTTGCAAGCGAACGGGATGTGGTGGCGCGCTTTGACCACGCGAGCTTCCGTTTTGCCGATGCTGACCAAGATACGCTTCATGACCTTACTTTTAGCTGTCGACGTGGGCAAACCACAGCGATTATCGGATCGACGGGATCGGGTAAATCGACGGTGGCAAAGCTGTTGCTGCGCCTTCACGACATTACGCGCGGACGCGTGCTTTTGGGCGAGCGCGATGTGCGCGATATCACGCAGCATGAACTGCGTGCACGCATCTCGTATGTGCCGCAAAAGGCATGGCTCTTCTCGGGCACCGTGGCGAGCAATCTGCAAGACGGCTTGCCCGATGCGACAGAGGAGCAGATGCGCCATGCGCTCGACGTTGCCCAAAGCCAGTTTGTCTACGATCTCGAACGCGGGCTCGATGCGGCGGTTGCCCAGGGGGGAACGAACTTCTCGGGCGGTCAGCGCCAGCGTTTGACCATCGCTCGCGCCCTTGTGGGCAACCCGCTCATCCTCATCATGGACGATTCCGCTTCGGCGCTTGATTTTAAGACCGATGCTGCCTTGCGCCGTGCGGTGAAGCGTCGCAGCGAGGAAGGACGTGCGAGCGGAGGGCTGCCGCTCACGACGGTTATCGTTTCGCAGCGCGTTTCCACGGTGCGTGGCGCCGACATGATCTGCGTGCTGAGTCACGGTGCCGTGGCGGGCTTGGGTACGCACGACGAGCTGTTCGAAACCTGTGAACTCTATCGCGAGATCTGCCTCTCGCAGTTCAAGCACGACGAATCCGCATCCGTAAAGGGGGTGTGTTAGATGAATCCTTATGCATCTACCGGTTCGGTCGCGACGGTGACCGCAAGCGTTTCGGGCAACGACAATCTCAATGATCTGGGAGGGCCCAAGCGCAACGTTCCCCCCATGCCGGCAGGCAAGGTTACGCGTCGCTTGCTTTCCTACGTACGCCCTCACATGGCGTCGTTCATCATCTCGTTTGTATCGGCGGCCATCTCCGTGACGCTGCAGCTCTATACACCTATCCTGATTGGCCAGGGCATCGACTGCATCGTAGGCGCGGGCAAGGTGGACTTTGCCGCGCTCGCCCCAATCATCGTTAAGCTTGCCATCGTGGTGGTGCTCGCTGCTGTTTTCCAGTGGATTCAGGGTTATTGCGTAAACCGCCTTTCCTACGAAACGGTGCGCGACATGCGTATGGAAGCGTCCGATAAGCTCTCGCGCATGCCTCTTTCGTTTATCGATTCGCATGCGCATGGTGATCTTATCAGCCGTGTGGTAAATGACGTTGATCAGGTGGGCGACGGCCTGCTCCAGGGTTTCACCCAGCTGTTTACCGGCGCGGTGACTATCGTGGGCACCCTGGTGTTTATGCTGTCCATCTCGGTTCCCATGGCCATTGTGGTGGTGCTTGTGACACCGTTGTCCATTTTTGCGGCGGGACTTATCGCCAAACTTTCCAATAAGAGCTTTGCGGCCCAGCAAGGCATTCAAGGACAGCTTGGTGGGCATATCGAGGAGTATGTGGGCGAGCAAAAGCTGGTGGACGCGTTTGCCTATGGCTCGCATGCCAAGCAACGCTTTGATGAGCTTAACGCGCAGCTGTATACGGCAGGCGAACACGCGCAGTTTATGAGTTCGCTTTCGAACCCCGGGACGCGTTTTATCAACAACATCATCTATGCAGTGGTGGCGGTGATTGGTTGCGCGGGCGTTATCACCGGCGTGCCGGCGCGGCTGACGGTGGGCCAGGTTCAGACATTTTTGAGCTATGCGAACCAGTACACGAAGCCGTTCAACGAAGTGACGAGTGTCATTACGCAGATCCAGACGGCATATGCCTCCGCGCGTCGTGTGTTTTCGCTGCTGGATGCTGGCGAGGAGACGCCGGATGCTGCCGATGCCGCAGAGCTTGTGGAGCCGCGCGGCGAAGTCCAATTCAAGCATGTTGACTTTTCCTACGTACCCGACCGCAAGCTCTTGCAGGACATTTGCATCGATGCCCAGCCTGGACGTCGCTTTGCTTTGGTCGGTCCCACGGGATGCGGCAAGACGACGCTTATCAACTTGTTGCTGCGCTTTTACGATATCGACGCTGGCGAGATTGCTGTGGACGGGCGTTCTTCGCGCGAGTATACACGCGCGAGCCTGCGTCGCAGCTTTGGCATGGTCTTGCAGGATAGCTGGCTATTTGAGGGGACGGTACACGAGAACATTGCGTACGGTCGTGCAGATGCCACACGCGAGCAGGTGATTGAGGCGGCTCGTCGGGCGCATGCCGACAAGTTTATCCGACAGCTGCCGCAAGGGTATGACACCGTGATCGGTGAGGATGGCGGCACGTTTAGCCAAGGCCAAAAGCAGCTTTTGTGCATCGCGCGCGTGATGCTCTGCCTGCCGCCGATGCTGATTCTTGATGAGGCAACCTCCT
>OLOV01002156.1_pt1 | contig 13803 bp, 9 predicted proteins | sample 1672931 | NCBI WGS metagenome assembly OLOV01 (sample SAMEA3136738, study PRJEB25190) | human gut metagenome | biome: human gut; feature: human-associated habitat; material: faeces | place: Austria | collected 2013
TTGATAAAGTAGCATTTTTACTCTTCTTTTCTGGAATTTTTTTATATAACTCAATTAAACTATTATTATAGTTTTCTATATTATAATCTTCTTCACAGATTTTTCTGCCTAGAGCTCCTCTTTTTTTTCTTTCATCTTCATTTTCTATTAGTTCTTTTATTGCTTCCATTAGTTTTTTTGAATTTTTATTTTCAACCAATACTCCACATTCTGGAGCATGAGTTACTGATGGTAATGCTGTATTATTAAATACAACCACAGGTTTTGAGCATGCCATTGCCTCTACAGCCATAAGTCCAAATGTTTCCCCAAGTGATGGCATTAAAAACACATCACAAGCATTATAGGCATGAATTAATTCTTCATTATTCATCCTTCCATAATCAATAATGTTGTATTTATTTTCTACTGCTTCTAATCTATTTTTTTCATCACAAGTTAAAATAGTAACTTTTTTATCTGTATCTAGCATTTGCAAGGCTTCAACAATATATGATGTTCCTTTAAATGCTTCTTGTGCTCTTAAAAACAGTACTATATTATCCTCTGGTATATTAAATTTTTTTCTTGCTTCTTTTTGGTTTATATTTTTGCTAAATTTATTCAAATCTATTCCCAAAGGAATTATATGAACATTTGTAAAGTGTTTTGTCAAAGGACTTTGTTTTATTACATCATACATATATTTACTTGATACAACAATTTCAGGATTAATTTGTTTATAAATCATCTGTTTTAGTTTCCACATAGAGTTACAATTATCCTCTTTGAACTCAAATAATGTATTCATGTTTTGACATTTTTTACATCCTGTTTTCCATTTATCGCACTCTCCAAAATGAACACATCTGCCTGTAACTGTCCATGGATCATGAATAGACATTACCACCTTTTTTTCGTTGCATATTTGAAGTAATGATATTAATGATAATTTTGTATTGTGGAACATGTGAAAGTGTATTATATCTGCTTTTTTATATTCTTCACTATTTATTAAAGCTGGTGATGTTATTGATAAATTAGAATGAACTGATAACTCTTCTGTTTCAAATTTTTCTAATTTTTCAAACATTTGTAGCTGTTGGCTATTTTTTAATAATAAACTTACTTTATTATTATTTGATTGCTTATACACTACTGCTTGCCTTATATCAATATCTTTTTTTAAAGAATATTGCATCAAATCATATCCATTGAATCTACGGCCTGGTAAATCTATATTATTTACTTCTAATACTTTTATTTTTTCTTCCATATCTTACCCTTCACTTTTAGTGCTATTTTGCGTATAGTTTTCTTTGCTCCGTTTTTCTTTAAATATTGTTCTCCTCTTTTTATTAATCTAACAATGCTTGATTGTTTTTCTTCCTTAGCTTCAAAGTCAGCACCAATTTTACCATTTTTTCCAGCAAGGAATTTATATACTGCATATTTTTCTATAATTTTTAATATATCTGTTTTTACATTTGAATACTGTTCATCTGTCCATTTATAATATTCTTTAAATTCTTTAGCTGTTTTTTCAAGGAATTCATTAATTACTTGAACATCTTCTATAATTGGTTCATCTTCATTAGTGTAAAACCATGTTAAAAATTTATAGAAATCTGGTGCATTTTTCTTTGTTACTTCCATATAATATCTTTTGCTTATATTAAGTGAATTTTTAAATGTTTCTGTTCTATTTTTATTATATGTGCTTTTTTCATTATATCTATAATAATATAAAGGAAGATTTATCATATATACTTTTGTTTTTGTTATAAGCTTTTCTAAAAAGTCATAATCTTCTGCTGTTCTTAAATTACTAAATGTTATATTATTGTCTTTTATAATGTTTGTTCTATACATACATGGTGCATTTGGAACTGGGTTTGTCCATAAAAAGGTCCATTCTGATGGTACTTTTTGCTCTGGATACACATTTTCATTGTAAATATTTCCTAAATTGTCCATCATTGCAATATTTACTGAACATACTCCATATTCTTCGTTTTTATCTAAGAATTGTACTTGTCTGAATATTTTTTCAGGAATAATTATATCATCACTATCCATTCTAGTAATGTATTCTCCTCTTGCCATTTCTATTCCCTTGTTCATAGATTTAGAGATTCCTTTTTCATTTTCAGTTTTTCTAGTGCATATTACCCTAAAATCTTTTTTTGCATATTGTTCAATGATTTCCCATGTTTTATCTGTTGAGTCATCATCTATAATTATTAGCTCAAAATTTCTATATGTTTGATCTAATACACTTTGTACAGCCTTTTCAATATACTTCTCAGCATTATAGCATGGCATTATTATGCTTACCTTTGGGTTTGATTTATCATATATTTCCTTTGCTTTCTTATAGGCAACTGGATATGCCTCATTATATTTGCTATAGTACATTTGGAAGTATAAATCCATATATACATTAAATGGTTCAAAGCCCCATCCTTCTATTTCTTTTTCTGTAAGATTATTTATTATGTCTACCCAAAGTTTATTTGCTTCTTTTAAAGTATATGGTGATTTTGTAGTATCTTGATTTTTATGAATTCTGTATTGTATAAGCGGTTCTTCTATTAAATAGCAGTTAAACTCTTTAAATAATCTAAGCCACATTTCATAATCATTTGAAGTTTTTAAATTTTCATTGAATAATCCTACTTTATTAAAACATTCTTTTGAAATTAGCATTGAGCAACCATTAACAGTTCCTTTGATTACTGGATATATTCCTTGGCAAAGTTCTTCATGTGTTAATAAGTTTGAATAGTTTGTTGTACAAAAAATATCTCCCCTTTCATCTATTAATTCAACATTTGAAAAAATAATTGTGTTTTTATCTTGTAATTTATTTAAAACTTCAACCTGTTTTTCTAGTTTAAATGGTTTATACATATCGTCATGGCTAAGCCAAGATAAATATTCGCCTTTCATTTCTTTTATTGCCAAATTTAGTGCAGTAGCAACTCCACCATTTTCCTTTTTTATATATCTTATCTTGTTTCCATAAGATAAAGCAATTTTCTCGGTTTCTCCATTATCTGTTGAGCCATCATTAATAACTAAAATTTCCTTATTATCATAAGTTTGTGCGATTGCACTATCAATAGCTACTTTCATAAAATTTGAACCATTATATACTGGTATTGCAATCGTAATTTTAGGCTTAAATTCTTTTTTCATTGTCTCTCCTCTTATTTTTTTATTATCTTTTTAATTATTTTTCTTAGTATTGCAGAAATTTTTCTTAGTGGTGCTGTTATTCTCCAACTAATAGATTTTTGAATTCCTGCTGCATATACTTGCATTGAGTTTAATTCATCTTTTAATGCATGATTCTCTTCATCAAGCTTTTTAATTTCAGTGTTTAAAATTTCAATTTGTGATGTATATTGTTTTATTTCATTTTGATAGTTTTCAATTTCCTGGAACAAAAGTGCCATTTCATCTCTTTGATTCATAAAGCAATTATATACATTTATGTATTCTTTAAAAATCCTATGAATTTCAAAATTATATTTTTGTGCCTTTTCGCTATTTAATACAAACTTAATTATATTTTTTAATCCTTCTAGCTGTTTTTGATAATCATAAGCAGCACTTTTAGAATTTACATTTACAATGCTTAGTGGTTCTTCTATTCCTACTACATTAATATTTTCAAGAATTTCTATGTAAAAACATATATCTTCACCCAGTGATGAATTATCTTGGTAAAGAAAGTTGTTTTCCCTTAAATATTCGGTTTTTACCATTACAGTTGGAGTTGCAATAGCACATCCTCCTATAATTTCTGGATATAAAATGCCCTTTTTCTTTCCTGTATTAATTATTTTTTCATTGTTTTTTTCGTCTTTTCTAATATATGAAGTATGTGAAAATATTCCATCGCACATTAAAACTTCTTTTAATTGTTTTTCTATTTTTGTTTTCAAAAATTCATCATCACTATCTAAAAAAGCAATGTATTCTCCTGTGGCATTTTTTATTCCCGTGTTTCTAGCATAGCCTGTACCATGATTATTTTCCAAATCTATATACTTTATTCTTTTATCTTCACGTATTTTTTGTTCCAATTTGGCAATATTTTCTTTGGAACCATCATTTACAATTATAATTTCTAAATTTTTATGTGTTTGTTCTTGAACGGATTTTAATGCTCTTAAAGTTAAGTCTTGCCTATTATAAAATGGTATTATTACACTTACTTTTGTTTTTGATGCTTTTTCTTCTATGTTGCTTCTTATCTCTCTTACCTTATCCTCACAATGCTTCATTGCTTCATCATAAGGTGTATCTTTTAAAAATTTTGCCATTTCTTCGTAGTAATTATATTCACTGCCTTCTAACTCTTTTTTTCTTTGAGGTAAAACGTCCTCAATTAAATCTATCCATAGTTTATTTCCTTCAGTTATAACTTTTGGATTAACTGCTGTGTCTCTTTTTCCATGAATTCTAGTTTTTGAAAGAATTTCTGGTTGATGAATAATTTTATATGTTTTCATCATTTTTTTCCACATATCATAATCTTGTGCACATCTTAGAGTTTCATCAAACTTTCCATATTCTTCGAAAGCTTTTTTTGGAATTAACACAGTTATCCCATTTAAGTGTCCCCTTAGTAGTGCATATTCTGGCTTGTTTTCAATTTCCTCATGATTTTTTCTACATTCTGCAAACACTTTACTATTTTCATCTATTAAAGAATAATCTCCAAATAGTATAACTTTTTCATTTTGTAAATGATGTTGCTCTATAAATTTAATTTGCTTTTCAATTTTGTCATCATAATATAAATCATCATGGCTTAGCCAAGAAAAATAATCTCCTGACATCTTTTCAAGTGCCATATTAAGTGCTGATGCTACTCCACCATTCTCCTTATAGAAATACTTTATTTTATCATTGTATTTTTTAGCTATTGCTTCTGTTTTTCCTTTATCATTAGAGCCATCATTAATTACTATAACTTCAATATTATCATAAGTTTGATGAAGTGCACTATTTATCGCTTGTTCTAAAAAATTTTCTCCATTATATACTGGTATTATTATGGATACCTTTGGCTTAAATTCCTTGTTCATATACTTCTCCATTTTATATTATTTATTTTCTTTATTGTGTCTAATTAATTTTGCTATTTCTCTCATAGGCCTTGTTATTTTCCATGATTTACTATTTTCATATTTTGCAATAATCATTGTTTTTTCATTGAAAATGTTTTCTATATGTTTGTCTTTTTCGATTATTTGTTTTTTTTCTAATGTAAGTTCCTGTTTCTGTTCTTCATATTGTTTTTGAAGTTGACAAATTTTTTCTTCGTTTATTTTTATTTGTTTTTGCAGGCTACAGTTTTTCTCTTGATTTGTTTTTAATTGTGTTTGTAGATTACAAATTTCCTCTTCATTTGTTTTTAATTGTGTTTTTAATAAAGCTAATTCTTTTGCCTGTTCATTTTTCTCATTTTGTAATTCATTTCTTTCTGCTTGAAAACATAGTTCTTTATTTTCAATTATTCTTTTTTTTTCAAGTTCAATAATAAAATCAATTACTTTTTTTTCATTCAATAAGTCGTAAACTTTCTCTTCAATTTTATTTTTCTTTATATATTCTGCATACAGTTTTGATTTTTTCATGTTTTCAAATATTGTAAAATCATTTTTTTGTAGTGTTTCCACAAAATATGTTATAGATTGAATTTTTTGATTTGTATCAGGTATACTACTTAATACATAAAACAGATAATCCATGCAATTATTAAAGAATAAAACTTCTTTTTCCTCTTTTGCATTAATTTCATCTAATAATTCAAATGTTTTTATAATTGATTCTGCCACAGAATTATAGCTTGCTTGATCATTTGCTCTCGATAATGAGTTTTCAACTTTTCTATAGAATAAATACAGTTTTGGATAATATATTATTTTATTTGCTGCTGCCATTATTGGATAAATTGCTGGAATATCATTTGCTTTTGAACCTGAAAATTTGTACTTTTCATAGTATTGTTTTTTTATAATTTTAGTGCTAGCAGAAGATGCTGTCCAATGGCCTAGCAAAAATCCCGCTGGTACTTGGTAAGGGGTTTCTTGTAATTGTATTTTTTCTTTATTTATCCCATAATAAAGATTTCCTACTGTAATATCATTATAGGAAATAGTTTCATTTTTTTCGTCATAATCTGCTATGTTAGCACATACTACGTCTGCATCTTGCTCTATTGCAGTATCAAGCATTTTCTTATAAAAGCCTTTTTCAACAAAATCATCAGAATAATTAATTCCTATATATTTACCTTGTGCAGCCTCAATTCCTTTGTTAAGGTTATATGCACATCCCATGTTTTTTTCATTGTGCAGAATTTTTATATATGGTGAATGTAAATTTTCAATTATTTCTATTGACTTGTCAGTACATACATCATCTATGATTATTATCTCTGAATTACTTGGAAAATCTTCTAATATTGTTTCCAAGCATTTTTTAATATATTGTTCATGATTATATATAGGAATAATTACTGATAAATCCATATATTATCTCCTTATTAATATTTTTTCCATACTGTTCTATTTATGTAGTCTGTATAGCTCAATATTATTCTTACAACTTTTGCTGCAACATGGTCTGCATCATAGTCATTTACAATGTGCATTTTTTCTTTTTGACTTGTTACAACATTTATAGCTGTTATTATATCTTTACTTTCTAATCCACTCATTATAAGTGTTCCTTCATCCATACCTTCTGGTCTTTCATGTGCTTGTCTTACTGTTATTGCTGGAAAGCCTAGTATTGATGATTCTTCTGTTATTGTTCCACTATCAGATATTACGCAAAATGCGTTTTGTTGTAGTTTGTTATAGTCTGCAAATCCTAGCGGTTTCATATATTTTACTAAATCATTAAATTTGAAATTCAAACTTTCTATCTTTTTTCTTGTTCTTGGATGTGCTGAGAATATTATTGGCATTTTATATGTGTTTGCAATTTCATTTATTGAATTTAATAAATTTTCAAAGTTCTTAGGGTTGTCTACATTTTCTTCTCTATGTGTACTTAGTACAAAATATTTTCCTTTTTCTATTCCAAGTGTTTCTAATACCTTACTCTCTTCTATTGTTTTAGCATTTTTTCTTAATACTTCTTTCATACTTGAACCAATTTTTATTATTGTTTCTGGTCTTATACCTTCTTGTATTAAGTATCTTCTTGCATGTTCTGTTATTGTCATATTAATATCACTTGAGTGGTCTATTATTTTTCTATTTATTTCTTCTGGAACTCTTTGGTCAAAGCATCTATTTCCAGCTTCCATGTGGAATACTGGTACTTTGTTTCTTTTTGCTGAGATAACGGCTAAGCATGAGTTTGTATCTCCATATAGAAGTATAGCATCAGGCTTATGTTCTTTAATTAATTTATCTGATATACTTATTGTGTTTCCTATTGTTTCTGCTGCTGTTTCTCCTGCTGCATTCATATATATATCAGGTTTTCTTATTTTCATTCCATCAAAAAATATCTCATTTAATTCATAATCATAGTTTTGCCCAGTATGTACAAAAATATGTTCTGTATATTTATCTAATTCTTCTATTACACAAGCTAGTTTTATTATTTCTGGTCTTGTGCCTACTATTGTCATTACCTTCATACTAATCCTCCATTTTATTTAGTAGATTTGGGTATAAGTCTTTGTTTTCTATTACCCATTCTCTCATTTCTTTTACCATTTCTTCATAACTTGGAATATTAAATCTGTAATCATTTTCTCTTAGTGCAAGACTTTTATCTGAAACATAACTGTCATCATCTATAACTTTTGTTGATGGTTTGAAATATTTTGCAAATAGTCTTAATAAATCTGCTTTTGCTATTTCTTCACCATTTACTGCATGATATAAGCCTGTTAAGTCTTTATTAATGGCTTCTTCCATACATTTTGCAAATTGAATAGTAGTTATTCCTGTCCATATTACTTTTGAATAACCTTTTGTTTCTCCATCTTGGCTCATGAACCATTGAAATAATCCAATTCCCTTTGGATTTTCATCAGGTCCAACTATAGATGTTCTTAGTGTTACACTTCTATTGTTGTTTAATTCACCTAATGCTTTTGACTGGCCATAAAAGCTATAAGCGTCTTTAAAACTATCTACATGATATTGACCTTTTTTTCCATCAAAAACGCAGTCTGTACTTACATGGATAAATTTAAAATTTTGTTTAGCTGATAGTTCATCCATGTAATGTGGTAAATAACTATTTATTAAAACTGCCAAAGCCTGATTTTCTTCAGCAACTTTGTTTAATAAACCTATACAGTTTATTACAACTTGTGGTTTTATTCTATTTACTATTTCATCAATATTTTTTATATTATCTGTAAGGTCAAAATAGTTTATATCATTTTTATCTCTACTTGTTGCATATACTTCATGTCCTTTATTTTCAAAATATCTTTTTACTACATGTCCTAACATTCCTTCTGATCCAAGGACTAAAATTCTCATTCTTCAATTTCCCCCATCTTTATTAATAATTTTATCATTCCGTCTACATCTAATCTTTGTGTATTATGTGATGTGTATTCTTGCATTTCATTTATTTTCTCATTTCCATGTATTTCGTATTTATTGTAATTTAAGTCTCTATTATCTGCTGGAACTCTAAAATAATCTCCTAAATCTTCTGCATTTAACATTTCTTCTTTTGTAACTAAAACTTCATATAATTTTTCTCCATGCCTTGTACCTATATGTTTAATGTTTTCTTCTACATTTTCCATTTTGCAAACTGCTTGTGCTAATGTTTCTATTGTTGCTGCTGGTGCTTTTTGTACAAATAAGTCTCCCTGTTTTCCATGTTCAAATGCATATATAACTAGGTCTACAGCGTCATTTAATGTCATCATAAATCTTGTCATTTCAGGATTTGTAATTGTTAATGGATTACCTTCTTTAATTTGTTTTCTAAATAGTGGGATTACAGAACCTCTTGAACCCATTACGTTTCCATATCTTGTTCTACATATTATAGTTCCATTTTCTCCAACATTTCTTCCTTTTGCAACTGCAACTTTTTCCATTAAAGCTTTGCTCATTCCCATTGCATTTATTGGATATGCTGCTTTATCTGTGCTTAATACTATAACTTTTTTAACTTTATTTTCTATTGCAGCATCTAGAACATTTCCTGTTCCTATTATATTTGTTTGAACTGCTTGTAATGGGAAGAATTCGCAAGATGGTACTTGTTTTAATGCTGCTGCGTGGAATACATAGTCTACTCCTTTCATTGCTTCTTGTACACTATGTGCATCTCTTACATCTCCTATGTAAAATTTTAATTTGTCATTGTTGTATTTCTTTCTCATGTCATCTTGTTTTTTCTCGTCTCTTGAAAAAATTCTTATTTCCTTTAAATCTGAATCTAAAAATCTTTTTAGAACAGCATTTCCAAATGAACCTGTTCCACCTGTAATTAATAATACTTTGTCTTTAAACATATTTTTTACCTCTTTCTATTTTATATATTTTAAAAGCTTAGGATTAATTTTTTTCCATTTTTGAATGAAATAGTCTCCTTTACTTTTTATTAACTTATCATGTTCTTTACTTCCACTTTTTGTTGTTTGATGTGGAAGATGTCCTACACCTAAATATGTAGTATATGCAATTTCTAGGCCTTCATTTCTAACCTTTAAGGATAAATCTGTATCCTCATAACATGTTGGATCATAATGTAAATCAAAGCCATCTATTTTATTGAATAACTCCCTTTTTAATATCATTCCACCTGTGCCTAAATATCCAATATCACATCTATAAAGTCCTATTGGTGGCATGTATTTGTAAGGGAAACTATCTACAACATGATACGAATATCCTTCCTTATTAAACCAACCTGCTGCCCAGCCTAAAGCTCCTATTTTTGTATTTTTGTTTAAAATTTCTATATATGGTTCTAACCAATACTTATGCAAAATCCATTGGTCACTATCTAAAAACATTATATAATCCTTTGTTGCATTTTTTACACCCAAGTTTCTACCTGATGAGCAGCCATTTTTTGAATTTTTAAGTAGCTTGATTTTTCCATTATACTTTTGCTCTAGCATTTCGTAAGAGCCATCTTGACTTTGATTATCTACAACTACTATTTCTACTTTGTATCGTTCATTATACCTTAATATTGAATCAATACAGTTCTCAATAACATTTATATTATTATAGTTTAATATTATAATAGAAATATTATCATAAAACTCTAAATCGCACTTTTTGCTTGTTTCTAGGCTATCTATCATTTTTGAAATTCTTGAATACCAGTCATTATTTGATATAAAGTTATTTCTTGCCTCAATATCAAAATCTAAACCATTATTAATCCAATTTATCCAGTCTTTGCTATTATTTGAACTATATACATTTTCGTATTGCACAATATCCTCTAATGTTGTAGCAATAACAGGTTTGTTCATTGCTATATACTCAAATAGCTTAAGTGGTGATACATATTTTCCAATTTCATCTGGTTTAAATGGTAATATTGCGTAATCTGAATAATATAAATAGCTTGGCAAATCTGTTTGTTTTTTCAAGCCTAAAAAGTGTATATTATCAGGCATTTTTTTTACTATTTCCATTATTCCTGCATAATCACCAATTAAATTAATTGATATATCTTTGCAAGATTTGGCAACTTTTTCTATTAATTCCCAGTCAAACCAACTTCCCCAAAGTGAGCCATAATAAATAAGTGTTTTAGAACCTGTAACTAGGTCTTGTGGTTTTTCATATTTTTTTCGTGGTTCAAATAAATCTGAGTCTACAGCATTTGGTAGATACATTATTTTCTTTTCTGGAATTTGATATTTTTTTAAATAATCCTTTAATTGCTCTACCAATAATTTTGCAGTTCCCACTAAAACTGTTGATTTTTCTAAGAATTCTCTTAATGCTTTTTCTGAAAAAAACATATTTCCAAGAGAAGTTTCCCAATTATCTATATTTTCATAAATAATCTTACTTTTCCTTTCAACTGCAATGTTAAGATAAGGTAAAAACATTTCCATTGGTGCTTCAAAAATGAAAATACTATTTTTATCAATTTTACTTGCAAATTCATCATTGTTAATTTTTGTGATTTTTTTATGTACTGTAACTGGTAATAACATTGAGTGTTTAACTGTTTCACTTGAGTTAAATGCATAATAGTATTCAACTAAATATCCCATATTATTAAAGGTTTTCGCAAGCTGTGCTGCTCTTTGTCCTCCTCCTACATCAAAATATGGAATGTTAGTAAAAATATATACTTTCTTTTCTGTCTTTTTTGTTATTTGCTGTTCTTCCTTTTTAGACAGTTTGTAAACAGTATTTGATTTACTTGGATTTTTTACTTTTAATTTAAAAGATGCTACTCTATATACTTTTTTTACTGTTTCTTTAAATCCATTATCTTTGTAGTAATCTTTAATTTTTTGAATTTTAGAACTCATTAAAATTCCTTTCTTTATTTTAATTGGCTGTCGTAATATTCTTGGCAAATCTCTTTAGCGTCTCCAATTTTAACAACTTTGCCATGGTCTAGCCATACAACTCTATTACATATTTTTTCTATTTGAGCTAAAGAATGTGATACGAAAAGAACTGTTGTTCCTCCGCCTATCATACTTTTCATTTTTGCTTCACTCTTCTTTTGGAAAGCAATATCTCCTACTGACAATATTTCGTCTACAATTAGTATCTCTGGATCAACAACTGTTGCTATTGAAAATGCTAAACGAGCTGTCATACCTGATGAAAAGTTTCTTACTGGAACATCTAAAAATTCTTTTAATTCTGAGAATTCAACAATTTCATCAAATTTTTGCTCGATAAAATCTTTTGAATATCCAAGTACTGCTCCATTTAAGTATATATTTTCTCTTGCAGTTAATTCCATATCAAAACCTGCCCCAAGTTCAATCATTGGGCAAATATTTCCATTTACTGTAACTTTTCCTGTTGTAGGCTTCATAACTCCAGCAATTACTTTAAGCATTGTTGATTTACCTGCACCATTGCTTCCAATAAACCCTATTACTTCACCTTTTTCCACTTCAAAAGAAACATCCTTCAATGCCCAGAACTCTTCTTTTTTAGGTTTCTTTTTGTATTCTTTTTCAGCTTCTTTCATGGCTTCACGTGCGGTTTTGATTCCAAGGCGAGCCCACTGACCAGCGATTGTTTCAATAAATGCTTTAGTTAGTTTGTTATTGTTTATTTTTAGGACATAGTCAATTAGGACGTTGATTACTGCTGGAGTCATGTTTAGTTCAACTGCTAGATATTCTAAAATTTTTAAGTCTGATGCAGTTGGCGTGCCAATTTTATATTTACTTCTTAGAAAGTCATATGGCGTGGTGTTTTCAAAGATGTAGATCATTTTACCTCTGCTTGATGTGTCCCCATCTGGGGTTTTTAAGTGTTCTGGCTGAGTTCTATAGATGAGTGTTGGTAGTGCCCCAGTATTGTTGTATTCATAATATTTTCTGACTTCTTTTTGAAGGATATCTCTGTTAAGCATTCCTTGTTCATCTAGGCATATACGCATGATTTCACTCATTTTTAAGGTGTCTAGGTTATATTCATAAACATTACTAGCTGGTATTCCATATACCTTATTTTTATAAAGTACCGCTTTATTTAAATAATATCCGTCTTTAAATAATTTTGTTTTTTCTGTACCATTTATCGAATAGATAGTCCTACCATAATAAGTTATAATATTTCTGTTATATTTTCTAAATTTGTTTTTACTAAAACTTGATAACCATCTTTATTATAATTTATTTCTCTTTTAGTTTCATTTTTATTAACACTATATAAATAATTCTTTAAATTATTAAATAAGTTTTCTATATTTAAGAAAGCTTTATCTTCTTCATCATATAGATTTGTTATTTCAGTGGTTTTATCTAAAACTATTCTAGTTGTTATTCCATCAATAATCGCATATTTTATAATTTCTTCACTAGTTTCTTTATAACCAATATCTTCATTGTTACTAATAGTTCCATTATAAATAACTATATTTTCCGAAGATGTTACCTTAAAATTATAGTTATAACAACTTTTTAATAAGTCACTCACCATTTCTTCATAATTTTTAAAACTACTTATTTCTTCTTTAACATTGTTATTTTCTTTAGTATCATTTTTTTGCTCATTATTACCATTTATTGCAAAAACAATAATTAAGATAACTATAAATATCATCCATGCTGCAAATTTTATGGTTGCTTTTCCTTCTTTGGTTTCAAAAAATGTATTTTTACTTTCCATTATTAACCTCCATATTTAAGTACTTAGCTTTATCTATTCCATTTATAAAACTATTTATTTCCATAACTTTTTTACCACTTGGTTTTATTTTTCTTAAGTAAATTATTCCATCTTTACAATTGATACCAAGATTTTTTTTATCTAATACAGATATTATACCATTTTTAGTAACTTTACTAGGTAAAAATTCTGCTTCTAAAACTTTTATTTCTTGCTCATTTATCATAATATTTGCAAGAGGCCATGGATTTAAACCTTTGATACGTCCGATTATCTCTAAACCTTTCATATTAAAATCTAATCTTTCATCTTCTCTTTTTATCATCGGAGCCATTGTAAAATTATCGCCCTGTTTAATTCTGTCATTGGTATTATTAAATATTGTAGGTAATACTTCAAGTAATAAATCACGTCCTAGAATTGATAACTTATCATGAAGAGTTCCAACATTATCGCTTTCTAAAATAGGTAT
>OLOV01002162.1_pt1 | contig 13783 bp, 19 predicted proteins | sample 1672931 | NCBI WGS metagenome assembly OLOV01 (sample SAMEA3136738, study PRJEB25190) | human gut metagenome | biome: human gut; feature: human-associated habitat; material: faeces | place: Austria | collected 2013
TGTTCTCCTCTATGTTTCGCTAAACCCTTATTTAGCGAACTAGCATATACTTCAAATGAATCCGCTTGATTTTTCTTGGCTTCTATCCTCTACTTCCACAAACTGCTGCCCATACCCATATTGGATACGGTTTGCTTTACGCGAAAACGCTGAAACGCTGACTTGTACGCTGAAAATACAGATTAACGCTGAATTTACGCTGATTCAACATAGCTTTTATTATTAACTACGAAAGCAAAGTAAAATTCTTTTAGATAGTCGTAGTCAATCCAATTATGTATTTTTGTTTCTTGCTAGACTCATTACAAAAATGCTCCAACCACCTATATTGGCAGTCAGTGCATAGTTTATCGTTCAAAGTCTTGGTCTACAAATTGTGTTTGTTCCGGTTCAGGCTCGAAAATGTCTTGCTCAGGCAGTTTTTTGCCATCTTCAGCTTTTGAAGCTGTCTGAATCTGAGAATACTCAAATCCTTTATTTTCTTCCGGGCTCGCCTCCGGCTCATCGATTGCCAGCTCCGCAAGCAGCCAGGCCTCGGCCATCTGCACATAGTAGTGCTCATCCCTTTTCATCAATGGCAGCAGCCGGTCCGCATGCTTCCGCCCCAAGGGGGAAATAAACATCACATATCCCCAGCGGCGGACAAAGGGATCCTCGGAGCGGATATATTCCTGTGCATAGCCGAGGGCAGCCTCAAGATCCAGCTTCGCGGCATAGCGAATGAGCTGATCCGTGTGCCACCAATCTGTAAACAGTAGATTCCTATGGATGAATTCCATGCGTGCGTTTGCGCCCTTGATCTGCTCCAGACTGACATAGAAATAGATCCGATGAAACTGCTGCTGGGACAGGATATGCGCCCGGAGCGCGGACGCATCCGCCCGCTGCCGGACGTAGCGATGAATGAGCCTGTCCACATCGGCAGTTTTATATTGGCCCAGCGCATCCAGGTCTGCTTGGACGGTCTGCGGTGTCAGACGTATGATTTCTTCCATTCCATATTCTCCAATGATGGCGTATTTGCCGCGCTCACGGCTTCTGGCGGAGCTGCTTCAGGTTTTCCAGGACAAACGGGCTGTTCGCGGCGATGCATCCCAGGGTGAGGCATCCGTCTATTTGCCCGCAGTCGGCGCAGGTGGCCAGTTCCTTTTCCCGGACGCAGTTGTGGACGGGGCAGAGCTTATCGCAGAAGGGCGTTTTGGCACCCTCTATGCGGCAGCCGGTGCAGTTGATCATCTCCGGGGTGATCGTTACCCCGTTGAGCTTCGTCCACAGGGCGGCGGTTTTCTCACGCAGGGCGTTGTCGTTTGTGGCCGTTGCGATCCTGGCGTTGCAGGTTTCGCAGTTCAGGCCGCAGCAGCCGATCAGTTCATTCATATGTTTTCCGTTTCCTTTCATCAAGAAATCCTTTCATGTAATAGTGCCTTTTCCCGGTGTATGGATATTTTTCGAGGGTAAAAAATCACGATTGCTTTTTGGGAAGCGTTCTTGTCAGAATCAGGGTATAGGCGACCGTAATGGCAATCAGTGCAGCGATATGAGTCAGCTGCATTTGCGTGGTTAAATTCGTATCATTTGCAAAGGTGCCCAGGGTGTTGATGGCGGAGTGGACAAGGATGCAGGGGAGCAGGCTTCCGCCGCGGTAAAAGATCGTCACCAGCAGGAAGCCCACTGCAATGGCAAAGACGATCTGGCACAGATTGCTTGCCAGATTCATCCCGCTGCCGTTGAACAGGTTGATGATATGCCCGATGCCAAAGGTCACGCTGGAGATGATAACGGCGGATCTCACATTGTTCCTTGCAATCGCCGTAAACAGGAGCCCCCGGAAGATCACTTCCTCCAGGAATCCGACGCAGAGCATACATGCAATGCGGCAAACCGTTTCCGCCGGGGAAAAATTGAGGGCAGCTCCGTTCCAGAGGTTTCCCGATGCCAGAATGACCAGCGGCACATAGTAAAGAAACCGCCGGGCAGGAACGGGGGAACTGCAAAGCCCATACCGCTTTTGCAGCTTGTTTTTACAGATAAAGGTGAAAAGCACGATGGCTTGCAGGATGCAAAAGCCAGCGCTTGCGGCGTATTCAATGCCGATCGCTTGATTGAGCGGATTTGCCAGGGATTGCAGCACGCAGTAAACCACGATCCATGCAATCGCAAAGGTCAGCTCGTTTTTCTCATATAATTTCTTCATTTCATTTCCTCCTGCTTCGCAGCTTCCATGGGAGAAAACACGCCTATTTTGCAGGAAATGCTGCGATAGCCGGTATGCTTTAACTGCAAAATGGCATCCATTTCCCTTGCCAGCCCTCGAATGATCAGGACTGCTGCGGCCAGGCAAACTGCCGCCCAGCAGAATGCGGCAGTGCGCATGGAGTGCAAAAGCACATTCCCTGCGACGTGGATAAAATTCAAAACCGTGTCCATATTTTTCCCTTTCCTCTTTAACTTCCCGATTGCCGCAGCATTTACGCCTGCATGGCATCGGAAAGAGCCGCAACGGAGCAGCCCTTGCTTTCATAGTATGTAAGCATCTCGGGCAGCTTCTTTTTATCGTAGCTCGTGATGCAGTCCGACAGCACATGGATGGTATAGCCGTTTTTCGCCATATTATAGCCGGTGGATTTGATGCAGACCGTGGCGTCCGCGCCGGCAATGTAGAAGTCGGTAATGCTGTGCGTCTGGATGAAGGCGGCAAAGGCCTCGCTGGTCAGGGCGTTGCCCTTTGATTTCGTAAAGATGTGGTCGGACACGATTTTCATCTCCGGCACCAGCTCCGCGCCGCGTGTGCCGGACTTGAATGTCCGCGCCCCCGCGGATAAATTGTTATGCTGGATGTAAACGACCCACAGCTCCTTTTGGACGGCCCAGTCAATCGCTTTATTGACGTTCTCAATAATGTCCCTGTAATTCTTTGTGATGTCGTTTTGAAGGTCGATCACGACCAACGCGCTGTTTTTCATTCTATGATCCTCCATATTTTTTCTCTCCCCTATACCATAAACGGATTTAATAACCTTTTTTTCGTAGCTGCATTGTCCTCCTTACGAATCCTATGGCCCAAAAGCAAAAAAGCAGCACAACCCGATCTCCCGGATTGCACTGCGTCTGAGCGTCTGGCATCTTGGCTTTTTCTATTTTACTGGTTCTGAAATAAACATACTGGCGCTGAAGGATATGGTCAATGCGCATCACCCGATACGCATTGACCATTGTACTTTAAAAGACCGCGTTTGTCAATAGACTGCCGCGCATTCTTGGGGCGGCATGTCAGCGATCCTCCCGCAGGCTTACCGCAAACGCATACAGCGCCACAAGCCCCACGCTGAGGAGCATGCCGCCCAAAATGTCGCTCAGCCAGGGATACGGAAAAATACCCCGCGATTGCTTTCAGTGAATCGATGCTCGGATACCCGCGCCCGGACTCCCATTTGGAGATCGCGGTGCGGGAAACGTAAAGCTGCTCCGCCAGCGCCTCCTGGGTCAGGTTCCGGCTTTTTCTCAGCGCCTGGAGCTTTTCGCCAAATTCCATCCGCCCACCTCTTATCTGCGCGGCTTCCTCCCAAGGTAGCGATATACCTGGGCCATGTATTCCTGATAGGCCGCCCCAAAAGTGCCGGTGAGATACCGCTCCTCCTGCAAGATCTGCAAATGCAGCATGACCATTGCGAACAGGGTAAAGGCCGCCGTCAGCGGGTTGCAGTACATCAGCAACACACCCATATACATGAAGTCAAATCCAAGAAAGGCCGGATTGCGGCTGAAGCGGTAAAGGCCCGTTGTGACCAGGGCGGTCTTATCCTGATCCGGGATGCCCGCCCGCCAGCTGTCCTTCATGTACAGAACGGAGGCTAGGAAAATCAGGTCGCCCAGCATTCCGATGCAAAAGCCGGTAAAGCGCGCGTTTGCAGGCAGCCAGCTCCAGCCGCACGCCATGGACAGAAGCTGCACGATCACAATACCCAGCGTTGCGATGCTCATCAGCATCTCCACCGTGTGAATGGAGCGTTCCTTCCGCCGCCCGATCTGGTGGGTTCGGATGCCGCGCCGCTTCTGCGCCAGCATTTTTGCAAAATAGATCCCATAAAACAAAGCCAGCACCACCAGGGCCAGCCAAAAGTACGGCATATGCGCCTCAATTGCGTTTTTCATCCGATTCTCTCCTTTATCTCATGCGTATGGGGCTACCCTCGCTGGAACATGGATGCGGTGGCGGCGCTGCATTCTGGCGTCTGGCTGGACGATCCTGAAGTTGAAAAATGTTTTAAAACACTTGTTTTATTTTGCGGGCTCAATTATAATGGAACAAAAGCTTGTTGTCAACTGCTTCCAGAACAAAAAGCCATGGAAATGCATCTTACTGCCCATTTTTTACAACTTGCCCGGGCGGGGATGGAAAAGCGGAGGCCAATATGGTATGTTAAAGCAGTTGCAGGTCTAAGGGGGGACATGAGATGAAATTCTCGGTGGAGCGGATCCCGGAGGGCGGGGAAGAGGCGGTGTTGGTTTGCTGCCATGACCCGGAAGCGCCCTGGGTGGAGGCCGTCCGCGCGGTGGCCGCCGGGGAACTGACCATCGCCGGACGTGCGGATGCGCAGACTTACCGGCTGAAGCTGGGAGACGTGTTTTATTTTGAGGTGGTGGACGGCGCGTCCTTCCTGTATTGCAGCAAGGCGGTGTTTGCCTGCCGGTACAAGCTGTATGAATTTGAGGAGCTGTGCCGCGGCTCCATGTTCTTTCGGTGCAGCAAGTCCATGGTGCTGAATGCGGATAAGATCCTGTGCGTCCGGCCCTCGCTTTCCGGCCGGTTCGAGGCGACGCTGGAAAATGAGGAAAGGGTAATTATTTCCAGGCAGTATGTTTCCAACTTGAAACGGCTGCTGGGCGTGGAGGGGTAGAAGATGAAAAAAATGTTTTTCTGGGTCCAGCGCTTTTTTACGGTGTATGGGATCATCATGCTCAGCACCTTCTTCATGTGCCTGCTGGCCAATCCCACCTCCCAGCTGCCGGTGGTGCGCTTTTTTGGCCGATGCATCGTGCTGACGCTGGTGTGCCTGCTTTCGCTGGCGGTGTATTATTCCAGGAAGGAGCTGACCACCCGCGGGTGGTGGCTGCGCACGGCCCTGCATACCCTGCTGCTGGAGGCGGTGCTGCTCCCGTTGGCGCATCATTGGGAATTCTGGTATGGACGGCTGGACGCGGTGATCTATGCGTCCTTTATTCTGGGGGCAAAGGTGGTCTGGCATCTGATCGACTATACCCTCAGCGCACGGGCAGCGACCCAGGTAAATGAGCAGCTCCGCAGGCGGCAGCGGGGCCGCACAGGAGGTATGACCAATGGAGACGATTGAAAAGGCGGCGTGGGTGCACTGCCCACACTGCGGCGGAAAGACTCGCACCCAGGTCCGCACCCACACGGTCCTGGAGGATTTTCCCTTGTTCTGTCCCAAGTGCCGGTATGAATGCGTGATCCTGTTCCGGGACGGGGAGATCAAGGAGATAAAATCGGCCAATGCTTAGGGAGGCGGCGCCGTGATGTTCGGCCCCGCCGTGACCATTGCCACCGTGGGCCATCCCATCCATCCGGGGCTGCGGGAATACATGTACTGCGACCATGTGACCATCGGCAATAACTGCTGGATCGGTGCAAACAGCGTGATTTGCCCCGGTGTGACCATCGGCGACAATACCGTCATCGGCGCGGGCAGCATGGTCACCAAGGATATCCCCGCCAACTGCGTGGCGGCGGGTAACCCCTGCAAGGTCATCCGCCCCATCGGCGAGTCGGACATGAAGGATTATTACCGCGACCGCCCCATCACCCAGGAGGACCTGGCGGAGGAGCGCCGCCTGCGGGAGAAATAATAACGCATCCCCTTACCGCTGTTACCCGGTAAGGGGATGCGCTTTGCCTATGGGTTTTACTTTACGGTCTTTTCCCGCCATTTCTGGTTGCCGGTGGAGGTGAACTGGTTGCGCAGGGTGACGGAGCCGTCGTCGTTGAGCACCAGCCAGAGCATGTCGTTGTCCAGGGGGCGCAGGCCGCCGGTGGCCTGGGTGTCAAGGACGTCCAGGGCAATCTCGTATGTATGCTCGGTGTAGGGGAAGTGCTCGTCGTAGCCCTGCCACTGGTTGGGGCGGGCGATCTCGTCCAGCAGGCTCTGGCCGTAGCCGTTGCTGCGGTCCTCGCTGCGGTTGATTGCCACCCACATGATGACGGTCTTTACATTGTCCGACCGGCCGTTGCCCACGCTGTCGGCCAGGGCGGCCAGGGCGGCGGCCTCGGCGTTGACGGGGGCCTGGGTCGGCTCGGTCACATCCTCCCAGGGCTGGGTCTCGGCGGCGACGGTCTCCACGGGGACATCCGCCTGGGCCTGCTTGCTCCCGCCGCGGGGAAGGGCCAGGGCCAGGATGAGCACCAGCAGGATCAGCGGCGACCATAGCCGGATGTCAAAATACCATTTTACATCCTCGCCCAGGTGGGTGAGGAAAGCAGGGACATGGAGGGAAAAGGGGAGGGGAGATTTCTTGCGCCGCTTGCGGCGGCGGGACTCCAATTTGAATTCTTCATTGGGCGTCTGTTCCATGATGCGTTCTCCTTCTATTGTGCCGATAATGGGGGGCGATGGATGCTACCAGATAGATTATAGCCGGGCAGCGGGCCAGAAGACTGTCGAAACTGCTGAAAGCGGATAAAAATTTGCTTCAAAATGCGGTCTTCTGCGTAAAAGAAGCACTGCCAGACTCTCCGCTGGCATAATTATAACATATTGCTGCAAAAAAGTCAAATTTTCCTTTATTTTAAGGAATTATGTCAACATTTTTAACGAATTATGTAAACGGAACGGACACACGCCACGCAAAAGATCAGGGATGCCCTTTGCAGGACACCCCTGATCGAATTGCATTTGGGAAGCGGCTTAGTACATTCCGCCCCCCTGAGCGGCGGCAGCGGCTGCGGCGGCATCACCGGCGGGGTCGGGCTTGTCCACGACCAGGCTCTCGGTGGTCAGCACGCAGGCGGCGATGGAGGCGGCATTCTCCAGGCTGGTACGGGTGACCTTGGTGGGATCCACGATACCGGCGGGGATCATGTCCACATACTCCTCGGTGTAGGCATTGTAGCCGTAGCCGACCTTGCCGGAGGTGCGGATCTTCTCGTAAACCACGGAGCCGTCCACGCCAGCGTTCTCGGCGATCTGACGGACGGGGGCCTGAAGGGCGGTGGCGATGATCTTTGCGCCGGTCTTCTCGTCGCCGTGCAGGGTGGCGATCAGCTTCTCCACAGCGGGGATGGCGTTGACCTGAGCGGTACCGCCGCCGGCCACGATGCCTTCCTCAACGGCGGCACGGGTGGCGTTCAGAGCATCTTCCACTCTCAGCTTCTGCTCCTTCATGGCGACCTCGGTCTGCGCGCCTACCTTGATGACGGCCACGCCGCCGGAGAGCTTTGCCAGGCGCTCCTGGAGCTTCTCACGGTCGTAGTCGGAGGTGGTGGTGGCAATGGCGGAGCGGATCATGTGGGCGCGGGCCTGGATGTCGGCGGGGGCGCCGTCGCCGTCCACGATGGTGGTGGTGTCCTTGGTGACCACGACCTGACGGCAGTGACCCAGGTCCTCCATGGTGGCGTCAGCCAGCTCCATGTTCAGCTCGCTGGAGATCACACGGCCGCCGGTGAGCACGGCGATATCCTGAAGCATTTCCTTGCGGCGGTCGCCGAAGCCGGGGGCCTTGACGCACACGATGTTGAAGCGGCCCTGCAGGCGGTTGACAAGCAATGTGGCCAGGGCGTCGCCCTCCACATCCTCGGCGATGATGATGAGCTTCCGGCCGGCCTTGACGATGGGCTCCAGCACGGGCAGCAGATCCTGAATGGAAGCGATCTTCTTATCGGTGATCAGCAGGTAGGCGTCGTCCAGCACGGCTTCCATCTTGTCGGTGTCGGTGACCATGTAGGGGGAGATATAGCCCCGGTCAAACTGCATGCCCTCCACCACGTCCAGGCCGGTCTCGGCGGTCTTGCTCTCTTCGATGGTGATGATGCCCTCGGTGCCTACCTTCTCCATGGCCTCGGCGATCAGCTTGCCGATGGACTCGTCGCCGGAGGAAACGGTGCCGACCCGGGCGATGTCATCAGAGCCGCTGACGGGCACGGAATCCGCCTTGATGGCCTCCACGGCGGCGGCAACGGCCTTCTCAATGCCCTTGCGCATGACCATGGGGTTGGCGCCGGCGGACAGGTTCTTCAGACCCTCGCGGGTGATGGACTGGGCCAGCAGGGTGGCGGTGGTGGTGCCGTCGCCGGCCACGTCGTTGGTCTTGGTGGCGACTTCGCGGATCAGCTGAGCGCCCATGTTCTCAAAGGCGTCCTCCAGCTCCACTTCCTTGGCGATGGTCACGCCGTCGTTGGTGATCAGGGGCGCGCCGTACTTCTTGCCCAGAACAACGTTTCTGCCCTTGGGGCCCAGGGTGACCTTGACGGTATCGGCCAGCTGGTCAATGCCGGATTGCAGCTTCTTGCGAGCTTCCTCGCCGAAAACGATCATTTTAGCCATAATGAAAAACCTCCTCAGTCTGTAACGACAGCCAGGATATCATCCTGTTTGACGAACTTGTAATCAACCTTGTCGATGGTCACTTCACTGCCGGTGAACTTACCGACGACCACCTTGTCGCCCACCTTCACGGTCATGGTCACGTCCTTGGTGCCGGGGCCGACGGAAACGACCTCGTAGATCGCGGGCTTTTCCTTGTTGGTGCTGGCCAGGATGATGCCGGAAGCGGTGGCCTCCTGGGCCTCGTGGGCTTTCAGCAGCACATTGTCTGCCATGGGTTTCAGTTTCATAACAATTCCTCCATCGCAATAATTTATGGGAAGACCGCAGGCGCTGCCGCCTGCGATTATCTACACCGTTAGCACTCTTTCTTCCTGAGTGCTAACATATCATAGCGCACCTTCACAAAAAAAGCAAGCCCCAAATTCAGAAAATCCGTAAATAAATTGTGAATCTTTTGGCAGGCCAAGAAAGCTTGACGGGAGCTGTTTTCTCTGCTAGTATGAAAAAACACTTGAAACGGGGCGGATAACTTGCCGGGTGAGAAAAAGATGTATACCCTCAGCGACATTGCCAGGGAGCTGGGGGTGAATAAGGCCACGGTCTCCAAGGCGATCTCCGGCAAGGGCAGCCTGAGCGCCGAGACCAGGGCCAGGATCCTGGCCTTTACCCAGGAGTGCGGCTACAAGCCCAACGCCGTGTCCCGGTCGCTGTGCGAGGCGGCCCGGCAGAGGACGCGGTGGAGCTCCTGAAGCGCTATGGGATGAACCTAGTGCGCCTGCGGCTGTGGAACGATCCGTACAGCGAGGCCGGGGAGCCCTACGGCGCGGGCACCAACGATCTGGAAAAGACCGTGACCATGGCCCGGCGGCTGAAGCGGGCCGGGGTGGACTGGCTGCTGATCCTGGCAGCCATCGTGGTCTGGCTCCGATGAAAAGGAGGAAATTCGAATGAAGAAACTGCTGTCCCTTGTGCTTGTCCTTTCCCTTGCCCTGGGCCTGAGCGCCGTGTGCGCCGGTCAGGAGGCGGACACATCCATTCTGGTGAAGCGGGTGGACGATCTCCCGGCGGATTTCCTGCTGGGCGCGGATGTTTCCAGCCTCCTGGCGCTGGAGGAAAGCGGCGTTACCTATTACGATTTTGACGGCAACCGGCAGGATATGCTGAAGGTGCTGGCCGATGCCGGGGTGAACTGCGTCCGCGTCCGGGTCTGGAACGATCCCTTTGACGCCGCGGGCAACGGCTACGGCGGTGGCAACTGCACCCTGGACACCGCCATTGCCATCGGCCGCCGGGCGGCGGAATATGGCATGGGCCTGCTGGTGGATTTTCACTATTCGGATTTCTGGGCGGACCCCTCCAAGCAGCAGGCCCCCAAGGCATGGAAGAGCACGTCCCTGGAGGAGCGGCAGCAGGCCATTTATGATTATACAGTGGAGAGCCTGCTTGCCCTTCGGGAGGCCGGGGTGCAGGTGGACATGGTACAGATCGGCAACGAGGTCACCAAGGGCCTCTGCGGCGAGACCTCCGTGCCCCGGCGCTATGCCCTGATGGCCTCCGCCGCCCAGGCGGTGCGGGATACGGACGGGGATATCCAAATCGTCGTCCACTACACCAACCCGGAGACGGAGAAATTCAGCACCATTGCCGCGACCCTGGAGGTTTACGGCGTGGACTATGACATCTTCGCCACCTCCTATTACCCCTATTGGCATGGCAGCCTGGAGAATTTGACCCGGCAGCTGCAAAGCGTGGTGGAGCGCAGCGGCAAGCGGGTAATGGTGGCCGAGACCTCCTATGCCTATACGGTGCGGGATACCGATGGTCACGGCAATTCCATCGGCGACCAGCCCACCTATGACAAGCCCTATCCCTTTACCGTGCAGGGCCAGTCCCGGGAGCTGCGGGATGTGATCGCTGCCGTGGCCTCCCTGGGCGACAGCGCTGTGGGCGTGTTCTATTGGGAGCCGGGCTGGATCTGCGTTCCGGCGGACAGCTGGGAATCGCGCAGCGAAAAGTGGGAGCGGTACGGCTCCGGCTGGGCAAGCTCCTATGCGGCGGAGTACGACCCCACGGACGCCGGCGTTTACTACGGCGGCAGCGCCTGCGACAACCAGGCCCTGTTCGATGCGGACGGCCACCCGCTGGAATCCCTGAAAACCTTCTGCCTCGTCCGCACCGGCACGGAGTAGCTGACGCTCTACGCCATTGCCGACGGGGTGCGCTACGAGCAGCCCTTTGCCGTGGACGGCTGGGTGAACTGGCAGAATCCGGTCATTAAAAACATCCCCTGTACCACCGGTCTTTACCAATCGGGCGCTTTTCACCCATCGGACAGAGAATTTTCCGCCGCTTTACAAAAAATTTACATAGCGCTTCTAGCCAATTTTACAAACCTGGTATATACTGCTCATTGCAAAGAAGAATTGTAAAGGAGTGTGAGAGAAGTGAGTGAGATTTCCACAATTGATTTTAACGAGAAGAAGGGCTTTATCTGCGATATGGACGGCGTGATCTATCACGGCAATCGGATCCTGCCGGGCGTCGCGGAGTTTATCCACTGGCTGCATGAGGAGAAGAAGGAGTATCTCTTCCTGACCAACAACAGCGGCTATACCCCCAGAGAGCTGAATCAGAAGCTGGCCCGGATGGGCCTGAACGTGCCGGAGGAGCATTTTTATACCAGCGCACTGGCAACGGCGGCATTCCTGCGGGAGCAGGCGCCGGGCTGCTCTGCCTTTGTCATCGGCGAGGCCGGACTGCTGAACGCCCTGTATGACGCGGGGATCACCATGAACGATGTGAACCCGGACTATGTGGTGGTGGGCGAGGGCCGCTCCTATTCCCTGGATACCCTGACCAAGGCCACCAACCTGGTAATGGGGGGCGCAAAGCTCATCGGCGCCAATTCCGATGTCTCCGGCCCCATTGAAAACGGCATTGCCCCGGCCTGCCGGGCGCTGATCGCTCCCATCGAGATGGCCACCGGCACCCAGGCGTACTTCTGCGGCAAGCCGAATCCACTGATGATGCGCACCGGCCTGAACCTGCTGAACTGCCACAGCGCCGAGGCGGTGATGGTGGGCGACCGCATGGATACGGATATCATTTCCGGCATGGAGAGCGGCATGTCCACGGTGCTGGTGCTCTCCGGCGTATCCACCCGGGATACCCTGAAGACCTATGCCTACCGTCCCAGCATCGTCCTGGACGGCGTGGGCGACATTGCCGCCCTGGCACGGGCCAGGAAGGGCTGAGGAACCTCTGAATCGATCGTCTGCGGCTGGACAGTGCTGCCGGCTTTTGCCGATTTCATCAGAGGCTCTTCGATAAATAGCAATAAACGCACCCCAATGCAGACGCGGCAAACGTCATGCATTGGGGTGCGTTTGACTATGGGGGATAAAGACCTATTGCTTTGCCTTCCTGGGGCACCAGCTGTGCAGATAGCCGGTGAGGGTGAGGAAGCAGAAGCACAGGCACAGCGTTTCCTGCCCGGTTATGAAGAGGTAGACCTCCATCATTCCGCACAGGAACAGGCCGACCGCAAGAAGCGCCAGGCAGCTCTTCCAGAGGCAGTCATTCCGCCACAGGGTGATGATCGCCCCCCGGAGGGCCAGCAGCGTGATCCCGATGGCGGCCAGCAGGCCGGGAATGCCGAGAACGTAGGTGGTTTGCAGGAAGGAGTTGTGGGCATGGTTGAAGCGCATGTGGATCCGCTCGGAGAGAACGTCGCTGCAGCCTGTCAGCAGGATGCGCGGCTCCTCCTGTAGCACGGAAACGGTGGCGCGCCAGATGGCGATGCGGCCGTTGAAGGAGCTGTCAAGAAGATTGCGGTGCGTGGGGCTGACGCGCTTGTAGACAACGAACAGAAGCGCGACCACCGCCGCGCAGACGATGGCGGCGGGAAGGAGCCGCTTCCAGCTGGACTTGCAAATGGAACAGAGCACAGTCCCGCCCACCAGAAGGAAGGTGCTGGCAATGCTGGCCCGGCAGTCCGTCAGGAGCATCACTAGGAACTGGACCGCGGCCAGAAGCAGCAAAACCGCTTTCAGCCATTTTTTGGGAGTTCTCAAGCTGAAGACAAGGCAGGCGCCGATGCCCACCATGAGGTATGTGCCGCAGAAGATGGGGTTGAGCAGCGTGGTCAGCCGTCCGTCATACCAAAAAACCAAGGAGGAAAGGGACTCCGGCAGGACGCCAAAATACAGCATCAGCCCGTGAGCGGAGAAGGAAAGTCCTGCGATCAGGAACATGGCCAGCAGGGCCGTCAGTCCCCGCTGGCGTTCGCTGTCCCGGAAGGCATAGGCCATGGGCAGTGCGATCAGGTAGCAGCAGGCAACGGCATGGGTGAACCAGACCTCCTGATGCCGGATGATGGTGTGCAGTGTGAAAACAAAGCCGATCCACAGCAGCATGAACGCAGCCAGCGCGGCAGCGCCCCAGCCGGGTTTTTGAAAGCCGCGGAGCGCGGCAGCGGCGAGAAATACCACGCCGATCAGCGGCGCGGCATACCGGCGCAGCGCCATCACCAGCCCCAGCTCCCGGGTCTCCGGCAGGAGAAACAGCAGCTGGATGCCGCAGAACGCAAGAATGCAGGCATATTGCAGCTGATCCAGCCGCTTATCCGCTTTTTCCGAAAGATTTCTGCCCATTTTCCTCTTCCCTTCTCATATGTCGATAGCGTTAATCGTCCCTGAGACGCTATTTTATCCCATTTTAAATCCCGTGTCAAGGGCGGCGGCAGAGGGCGGCGGGGGTAATTCGTGCAATTTAAAATGTCCGCTCTTGCATTTTTATCCAAACTATGGTATAAAATAATGTAATATGTTTGGAAGAATGCTCCAAACCAAGAATGGGCAGCCGCGGCGGCTGCCCTGGAAAGCGGTGTATTTCATTTATGAATGTTCATGAATCCGGCGAAATGTACCTGGAGGCGATCCTGGTGCTGAGCCGCAGGAGCGGATACGTGCGCTCCATTGATGTGGGGGAGTATCTGGGCTATTCCAAGCCCAGCGTGTCCAGGGCGATGGGCCTGCTGCGCGAGGGCGGGTTGATCATCATGGAAAAGGATGGGGCGCTGCTGCTGACGGACGCGGGGCGCGCCATTGCGGAGAAGATATACGAGCGGCATACCGTCCTGTCCAAGGTGCTCATCGGTCTGGGCGTGCCGGAGAAGATCGACGGCGTATGGGAGCAGCGGCTTCGCATCCACTATAACTGCGTCG
>OLOV01002172.1_pt1 | contig 13731 bp, 12 predicted proteins | sample 1672931 | NCBI WGS metagenome assembly OLOV01 (sample SAMEA3136738, study PRJEB25190) | human gut metagenome | biome: human gut; feature: human-associated habitat; material: faeces | place: Austria | collected 2013
GGAGCCGCCGCCCCCGCCCCGAAAATCAGGAGCAGCGCCCCGACGCCCAGCGCCAGGGCAGCCGGCGCCGCCGGGACCGCGGCGGCAAGCAGGGCGCGCAGCAGGATCAGCAGAGCGCCCAGCAGAGCGCTGCCCAGCCCGCCGCCCAGCAAAGCGCCCCGGAGGCAGCCGCCGGTCAGGAGCCGCGCAAGCCCCGCCGCAGCAACTACCGCCGCAGAAAGCTCAAAAATCCCCAGGGCGGCAGCCAGGAGGGACAGGGCTGAGGAGCTCAACAGAACCATTTTTTAAAAAAGGAGAGATCGAATCATGTCATTTTTCATCCACTGTCAGCGCCGTTTCCTGTGCCGCGGCCTTGCCGCCCTGCTTGCCCTGGTGTGCCTGCTGGGCGCGATCTGCACCGCCTCTGCCGACGCCGAATACCGGGAGGGCGACATTGTGCTGTTCGGCAGCTATGAGCAGAACAACATCCCCTCCGACGGGGCGGAGGACATTGAGTGGATCATCCTGGAGGTCCAGTCCGACCGGCTGTTCCTGCTCAGCCGCTACGCGCTGGACAGCGAGCGCTACCACTACCGCAAGGAGAATGTCAGCTGGGACACCTGCTCCGTCCGGGAGTGGCTGAACGACACCTTCTACCGGGATGCCTTCACCCGGTCCGAGCGGGCCGCCATTCTCAGCAGCGGCACGTCCATAAACGACGACTATGTGTTCCTGCTCAGCGACGAGGAGGCGGAAATGTATCTGCCACGGGCCAAGGACCGCACCTGCCAGCCCACGGAATACTGCTCCTGCCAGAACGTGTATGTCAACCCCTCCACCAACGGCGCCTGGTGGCTGCTGCGCACCACCGGTGACGACGGCAGCAAATTTGCCATGAGCGTCAACAGCGACGGCACCATCGATTACAACGGCGGCCACGTGGAAAGTGACCGCGGCACCGTCCGTCCCGCCGTCTGGGTCGCCATTGGATAAGCAGGAAAAGAGCACAAAACCCCTGGAGAAATCCGTACGCGCTGAAGCGGCACGGAGCCCCAGGGGTTTTTATTATGCTTTGCCTGTCCTTATCCGGTTCGTCGGGAATGTGGGGACGATGGCCACATTGCCCCGCGCCGGGTCGGTGTATTTCCATGCCCGGCTGAGCGGAGCGCACCCCGGGCCTCTTGTCGGAGTGCATTCCATTCGCCTTGGTTTTTCCTGATGGGCATTCTGCTGACCCCTCCGGGGGTTACAAGAGCTCCAGGAGTTTGTCGGTGTATTCTTTGCAGGTGACGCCCTGTTTGTCGCCGGTGACGGGGAGGGGGTTGGATTGCAAAGCAGCCTCCAGGCGGGCGGCGGCGGCGGGGCGGCAGATGTGGCGCAGGAGCATGGCCTCGGCCTTGAGGATGCTCTGGGGGCTGGCGTAGTCGCCCAGGCCCAGCTCCATCAGGCGGGGGGCGGAGCCGTGGATGGCCTCGAACATGGCGAAGCGGTCGCCGATGTTGGCGCTGCCGGCAGTGCCCACGCCGCCCTGGATCTGGGCGGCCTCGTCGGTGATGATGTCGCCGTAGAGGTTGGGCAGCAGCACCACCTGGAAGGAGGCGCGGATGGCGGGGTTGACCAGATTGGCGGTCATGATATCGATGTACCAGTCGTCCACGGTGATCTCCGGGTAATCCTGGGCCACCTCGTGGGCAATGGCGGTGAATTTGCCGTCAGTCTTCTTCATGATATTGGCCTTGGTGACGATGGACACCCTTGTTTTGCCGTTCTGCCTTGCGTAGTCGAAGGCGGCACGGGCGATGCGCCGGGTGCCCGCGTCGGTGGTCACCTTGAAGTCCACGGCCATGCCGTCCAGGCTCACGCCCCGGCTGCCCAGCACGTACTCACCCTCGGTATTCTCCCGGAAGAACATCCAGTCGATGCCCTCCTGGGGGATGGACACCGGGCGGACGTTGGCGTACAGGTCCAGCTCCCGGCGCAGCGTCACGTTGGCGCTCTCCATTTTGCCGCCCATGGGGGTGGTGGTGGGGCCCTTGAGGAGCACGTCGCACTGCCTGATCTGCTCCAGCACCTGCTGGGGCACGCTCTGGCCCAGGGCCAGGCGGTTTTCAATGGTCAGGCCCTGGATCTGCTTCAGGATGATCCTGCCGCCTTTGATCTCATCGGCCAGCAGAGCCTCCAGCACCCGCCGGGCCTGGGGGGAAATCACCGCGCCGATGCCGTCGCCGTCGATCAGGCCGATGGTGACTACATCTTTGGTGGAAAAATCCACCTTGTCGGTATTCATGTGATCGATGCGCTCCAGCTGCTGGCGCAGCAGGACGCGGAAGGCATCCACGGCGGAAAGGATCTGTCCCTCCCGGCCCAGGCTCTCCTTTACGGCGTCGCCCAGGGAATTGAGCGCCTTTTCAATGGAAGCATCCATTATTTCCCACCCTCCTTGGTGTATTCCAGCAGGCCGCCGGCCAGCAGAATGGCCTTCTGCCGGGCGGTCAGCGCGCAGCGCAGGCGGGCGGACTCCCCCGCCTCATTTTTCATGGTGACGAAGCCGGAATCCATTCCGGCGTGGATATCCGAGATGGTCAGCCGGTCGCCCTGGGCGAAGCGGTCGTAATCCGCCTCGTTTTCAAAGGTCAGGGGCAGGATGCCGGCGTTGATCAGGTTGGCCACATGGATACGGGCGAAGCTCTTGACCACCACGGCGCGGATGCCCAGGTACATGGGCACCAGGGCCGCGTGCTCCCGGGAGGAGCCCTGGCCATAGTTGCTGCCGCCCAGGATGATGCCGCTGCCCGCCGCCTTGGCACGGGCGGGGAAACCGGGGTCGCAGACCTCGAAGCAGAATTCGCTCATCTTGGGGATATTGGAGCGGTAGGGCAGCACCTTTGCCCCGGCGGGCATGATGTGGTCGGTGGTGATGTTGTCGCCCACCTTCAGCACCAGGGACGCGCCGATCTCATCGGGCACGGGCCTGCCCTTGGGGAAGGGCTGGATGTTGGGGCCGCGGAGCACCGGGGCATCCTTGGCCTCCTGCGGGGGCAGGGGCTGCAAAACGCCGGTGTCGTCGATGGCGAAGTGCTCCGGCATGGACACCGCCGGGATGGGCGGCAGGGTGGTGGGATCGGTGATGAAGCCGGTGAGGGCGGAGGCCACCGCCGTCTCCGGGGAGACCAGGTAGACATTGGCGTCCTTGGTGCCGCTGCGGCCCAGGAAATTGCGGTTGAAGGTGCGCAGGCTCACGCCGCCGGAATTGGGGGAGAAGCCCATGCCGATGCAGGGGCCGCAGGCGCATTCCAGCAGCCGCGCGCCGCTGGCCAGGATATCGTTCAGCGCGCCGCAGGCGGCCAGCATGGAAAGCACCTGCCGGGAGCCGGGGGACACGGACAGGTCCACCCCAGGGGCCACCCGGCGGCCCCGCAGCATGGCGGCCACCTTCAGCATATCGGTCAGGGAGGAATTGGTGCACGAGCCGATGCACACCTGGTCTGCCTTCACGTCCGCCAATGTGGAGACCTCCACCACATTGTCCGGGCTGTGAGGGCAGGCGATCATGGGCGTCAGGGTGCTCAGGTCGATGGGGATAACGCGGTCATACACCGCGTCCGGGTCGCTTTCCAGGGGAACGAAGTCCCCTTCCCTGCCCTGGGCCTTCAAAAAAGCTCTGGTTTGGTCATCGGAGGGGAAGATGGAGGTGGTGGCCCCCAGCTCGGTACCCATATTGGTGATGGTGGCCCGCTCCGGCACGGTCAATCTTTTTATGCCCTCGCCGCCCCACTCGATGATGGCCCCCACGCCGCCCTTGACGGAGAGAATTTGCAGCAGCTTCAGGGATACGTCCTTGGCGGTGACGTAGGGCCGCAGGCGGCCGGTCAGCTCCACCTTGAACATTTTGGGCATGGTGATATAGTACGCGCCGCCGCCCATGGCCACGGCCACGTCCATTCCCCCCGCGCCGAAGGCCAGCATCCCCAGGCCGCCGCCGGTGGGGGTGTGGGAATCGGAGCCGATCAGGGTCTTGCCGGGCTTGCCGAACCGCTCCAGATGCACCTGATGGCAGATGCCGTTGCCGGGGCGGGAGAAGCGGACGCCGTGCTTGGCGGCCACGGTTTGCAGGTACTGGTGGTCGTCGGCGTTCATGAAGCCGCATTGCAGGGTGTTGTGGTCCACATAGGCGATGGAGAACTCGGTTTTCACCTGGGGGATACCCATGGTCTCAAATTCCAGGTAGGCCATGGTGCCGGTGGCGTCCTGGGTCAGGGTCTGGTCGATCTTCAGGGCGACCTCCCGGCCGGGCACCATTTCCCCGGAAATCAGATGGCTTGCAATGATCTTTTGCGCGATCGTCTTACCCATTTTGACTGAACCTCTCAATCATGCTTTTCCTCGCGTTTTCAATGTGGCGGGTCATCATTTCGTCCGCCCGGTCGCCGTCCCCGGCGCAGATGGCGTCGCAGATGGCCTTGTGCTCGTCGGTGCTGATCCTGCGGCGCTTGGCCAGGGAGCCCCGGCGGTAGCGCTGGCTCTTGCGGTGCAGGGGGCGCAGGGTGTCCATCAGCACGTGGCGGCCGCAGAATTCATAGATGCAGTCGTGGAATTCGTCGTCGATCTGCCGCAGGTGGTCAAGGTCTTCCTTTTCCACATAGAAGTCCTGCAGCTCCATCAGCTGGCGCAGGCGGGCGGCGTCCTCCTCGCTGCGGTTCAGGGCGGCGTAGCGGGCGGCCAGGCCCTCGCAGCGCAGGCGGATATCCATGATGTCCACCAGATCCTCCAGGGTGATACCCAGCACCACGGAGCCCTTGCCGGAATCCTGGATCAGCCGCTCCTGCTCCAGGCGGCGCAGCGCCTCGCGGATGGGGGTGCGGCTGACGTTCAGCTGCTCCACCAGCTTCAGCTCGGTGAGCACCTCGCCCCTGGGATAGACCCCGGAGACGATGTCGCTTTCCAGCTTTTCAAACACCTGGTCGGCCAGGGAAATGGATTTAAACATTGCCATTTTTCCGCCCTCCTTATTCCTTGGGAAAACGCCCGGGGGCGAATTCCTGAATCTTTTCCAGCAGCTCGCTGTGGGCGATCATGGTCACCCGGCCGTCCTCATATTCCTTGTCCACCCAAGCCTTCAGCTGCTCCACCAGCGGGTCGTGCTTTTCCAGCTTCTGCCCGTCCTTCAGCCGGTAGTGCTGGTTGATCCAGTAGGCGATGCCCGCCGCGCCGGAGGTCTTGCCCACCTCCACGGTGGCCGGGCGGTTGAGCAGCTTTTCGGTATCGAAGATGGTATAAATTTCCGCGTCCTTCATCAGCCCGTCGGCGTGGACGCCGGCCCGGGTGGAATTGAAGTTGGCGCCCACGAAGGGGGTCATGGGGGGGATCTTGTAGCCGATGTCCTTCTCGAAATATTCGGCAATCTCGGTGATCACCGTGGGGTCCATGCCGTCCAGGGAGCCGCGCAGGGAGGCGTACTCAAACACCATGGCCTCCAGGGGGATATTGCCCGTGCGCTCGCCGATGCCCAGCAGGCTGCAATTGACGGCGCAGGCGCCGTAGAGCCAGGCGGTGGAGGCGTTGGCCACGGCCTTGCAGAAGTCGTTGTGCCCGTGCCACTCGAGGCACTCGCTGGGCACGTCGGAATAGTGCTGCAAGCCGTAGATGATGCCGGCCACCGACCGGGGCAGGGCCGCCTCGGTGTAGGGCACGCCGTAGCCCATGGTGTCGCAGGCCCGAATCTTCACGGGGATGCCCGCCTGGCGGGACAGGGCCTGAAGCTCATTGACAAAGGGCACCACAAAGCCATAGAAATCCGCCCGGGTGATGTCCTCCAGGTGGCAGCGGGGAATGACCCCGGCGTCGAAGGCGTCCTTCACCGTGCCCAGGTAATAGTCCAGCACCTGGGAGCGGGTCATTTTCATTTTCTTGAAAATGTGGTAATCCGAGCAGGAAACCAGGATGCCCGTCTCCCGGATGCCCAGGTCCCGCACCAGCTTGAAATCCTCCTTGCTGGCCCGGATCCAGCTGGTGATCTCCGGGAATTTCAGGCCCAGCTCCATGCATTTTTCCAGCGCCTGCCGGTCCTTCTTGCTGTAAACAAAGAACTCGGTCTGGCGAATGATGCCGTAGGGGCCGCCCAGGCGGCTGAGGAGCTTATAGATGTTCACGATCTGCTCCACCGTATACGGCTCCACCGACTGCTGGCCGTCCCGCAGGGAGGTATCGGTGATCCATATTTCCTCCGGCATGTTCAGGGGCACCCGCCGGTGGTTGAAGGCAACCTTGGGCACCGTGCCGTAGGAGTAGACATCCCGCTGCAAATTCGGCTCCGCCACATCCTGCAGGGAGTATTTATAGGAGTTCTTCTCCAAAAGGTTGGTCTTACTGGAAATCTCCAACATATCAAAAGCCCCTTTCCGCTCGTTGTTTTTCTGTATCAATGTATACAATTATACTTGCATTTCCAAAAATGTCAAGAGGGCAGGAGGGAAAAACAACACCGGGCCGCTCCGTTCGGGATGGCCCGGTGTGGGTTATGAAGAATGGGGAAGCTCTGATTCAATCGGCAAGAGCTGGCAGCGAGAGATTTTGGTCCCAGGCAAGGGATGGAAAATGGAGGAATGCTTTGTGCATTTCCCATTTTTCATCCCGCGGCATGGGGGCAAAAGACCCGCTGTCCGGCCGCAGACGATTGATTCAGAGATTCCCTAAGCCCACCACATGCCGGTGGCGGATTCAAAGAAGGCGCAGCTTTTGACCATGTCCACCGCCCGCCGCAGGCCCTCCATGCGGTTCATCAGGCTGTCCTCATGCTCGATGCTGATCGTGCCGTCGTAGCCGATCTTCCGAAGCTCGGAGAAGATGCTCTTCCAGTAGTCGGCGTCGTTTCCGAAGCCCACGGTGCGGAAGATCCAGGAGCGCTCCGCCTCCCGGCTGTAATGCTTGGTGTCCAGCACGCCGTTGACCGCGATGTTGTACCCGTCCAGGCGGACATCCTTGGCGTGGACATGGTAGATCATGCCCTTCAGCGCCCGGATCACCGCCACCGGGTCCATGCCCTGCCACAGCAGGTGGCTGGGGTCGAAATTCGCGCCGATCTCCGGCCCCACCGCCTCCCGCAGGCGTATCAGCGTTTCCGTATTGTAGACGCAGAAGCCGGGGTGCAGCTCCAGCGCGATCTTTGTCACGCCGTATTCCCGGGCGATCTGGACAAAGTTCTTCCAATAGGGGATCAGTACCTGCTCCCACTGGTAGCGCAGAATTTCCAGGTTGTCCTCCGGCCAGGCGCAGGTGACCCAATTGGGGTAGCGGGAATGGGCGCAGTCGCCGGGGCAGCCGGAAAAGCAGGTGATGGTATCCACCCCCAGCTTTTGTGCCAGGCGGAGGGTATTGACCATATCCTCGTGGTATTCCTCCGCCCGGGCCGGGTCGGGATGGACGGGATTGCCGTGGCAGGACAACGCGCTGATGGTCAGGCCGGAGCTTTCCAGCGTCCGGCAGAAGGTCTTGAAGGCGGCGGGGTCGGAAAGCAGGCGCTCCGGGTCCACATGGGCCTTCCCGGCGAAGCCGCCGCAGCCCGGCTCGATCTGCGCGATGCCCAGGCTGCGGAAGATCTCCAGCGCCTGCGCCAGGGGCTTATCCTGGAGCACGTTGGCTACAACACCGATTTTCATCAGAAGCCCTCCTTAATCCACGGCGACCCACCGGCCGGTATGGGCGGATTCATACAGCGCGTCGCACAGCTTCATCACATGCAGGCCGTCCTCAAAGGTGGCAAAGGTGTCCGCCGCCTCCCCGCGGATGGCGCGGTAGATCGCCGTAAAGTTCTGCTTGAAGGCATCCGGGAAGCCCTCGGCATGGCCGGCGGGATAGCCGATGATGGAGGCGGTATCGCCATCCACCAGGCCGGGGTCCTTGGTCAGCAGGCCGTTGGGCGCGTCCCGATGGCCAATGAGCAGGTCATTGACCATTTCGTTGTCCCATTCCAGGGACTCCCGCGTTCCCGCCACCTGGAGCACCGTCTGGTTTTTCTTTCCCGCAAAAACAGCGGAGAAGGTAGCCGTGCCCACCGCGCCGCCGTCAAAGCGGAGCAGCACCACCGAGAAATCCTCCGTGTCGATGGGCACCTCTTTTACGCCCTCCGGCGTGGCCTGAAGGCGCTGGGGGTAGACGGTTTTGAATTCCGCGAAAACCTCCTTGATCCTCTGGCCGGTCACGTACTCCGCCAGGTCCATCCAGTGGGAACCCAGGTCGGCGGTGGCGCGGGTCTTGCCGCACTGGCTGGACAGGAGCTTCCAGCTGAAATCCGTCTCATGCAGCAGCCAATCCTGCAAATAGCCGCCCTGAACATGGTAAACCCGGCCCAGCTCCCCGCTTTGCACCATGCGGCGCATCCGATAGGGGATGGGGTAAAAGCGATTGTGGAAATTCAGCGCGCCCACCAGGCCGCTGCCCCGGATGGCCTGCACCATCTGCTGGGCCTCCTGGGCGTTCCGTGCCATGGGTTTTTCGCACACCACATGGATGCCCCGCTCAATGGCGGCCATCACCACCTCCATGTGCATGGCGTTGGGCGTGCACACGTGGACGCAGTCCGGCCTGCACACATCCATCATTTCCCGGTAATCCGCGTAACCGGCGGGGACGCCCAGGCGCTCCGCCTTTTCCTTCGCGCCGAAGGCATCGGCGATGGCCACCACATCTACATACGGGATCCGGTGCAGCGCCTCCACGTGGGCGGCGCCGATAAAGCCCATGCCGACAACGGCTGCCTTTAAACGTTTCATTGTGCTCCTCCTGTCTGTAACGCAATTGCGACAGCGCCCAGCAGCGCCGCCTCGTATCCCAGCGCGGTGGGGAGAATTTCCACGTTCCCCATGGGCGCGAAGGTGTACTCCTCCACCGCGCCGCGGATCCCCGGCATCAGCAGATCCAGCGACGCGGCCACGCCGCCGCCGATGAATACCGCGTCGGGGTCAAGAATATTCACATAGCAAGCGATGCCCCTTCCCAGGTAGCGGCCCAGGGTATGGAACAGGCTCCGGGCGGTCTCGTTTCCATTCCTTGCCAGCTCCGCGCAGGAAGCGCCGCCGGGGCGCTCCCCCAGATCTTCAAACGCCCGGCGGAAATCGGCGTCCCGCGCCGCCCGCTCCCGGATCATACGGTCCAGGGCGGTGCCGGAGCCGTGGGCCTCCAGGCAGCCAAGTTCACCGCAGGGGCAGGGACGGGGCGCGTCATACTCCACCTTGATGTGCCCAAATTCCCCAGCGCAGCCGTGGGCGCCCCGGATCAGCTTTCCGCCGCACACCACCGCGCCGCCCACGCCGGTGGATACCGTTATCCATCCGAAGCTGGCATACCGCCGTCCGCCGCCGAACCGCAGCTCTCCCAGGGCGCAGGAATTCACGTCGTTTTCGCACGCCACGTTTTCAACGCCCAGCAGTTCGGCGATCCACGCCCCCGCGGGGATGTTCTCCCAGCCCGCATAGACCGCGCGGATGAGGACGCCCCGTTCCCGGTCCACCGGCCCGGGCAGGTTGACGCCGACGCCGCCAAGCTGCCCCGCCGTCAGCCCCCGCTTTGCCAGAAGGCCGCGAAGGACGGCGCAGCACGTCTCGATGTGGCCGCGGCAGCTGCCGGTGTCGGTGGGGAACTGCTCCTTTTCCAGGAGCCGGCCGGTCTCGTCGGCAAGCGCCACGATGGTCTTGGTCCCCCCAATGTCAAAGGCCCCCACCAGCATGGCCTTCACCCCCGCGCACCGGCGATGGCGCGCTTCATGTTCTGGGAAATGGCATGCTCCAGGATTAGGTGAATGTCCTCCACCACGCCGTAATTTTTGGATTTCAGGACAATGGCCAGGTCGGAAAGGCCGATCAGGCTGCCATTGTAGTCGCCGACGATGCAGACCGTCTTCGCCCCCGCCTCCCGGGCGTATTTCTGGGCCTCCACCAGATTGCCGGACCGGCCGGAAACGGACAGGGAGACGACCACGTCGCCGGGCTGGAGGAAGTTTTTCAGCTGCTCGACCATGGTCTGGTCATAGGCGTTGTCATTGCCGTAGGCGGTAAAGATGGAGGAATGGTCGGAGGGGGCCATGATCTTCATGCGCCTGGAATCCCCCACGTTGATCCCCTTGCCGAAATCGCAGACCCAGTGGGAGGCCGCCGCGGCGCTGCCGCCGTTGCCCAGGACGAACACATGCTTCCCGTTCGCCCTGGCCTCCTCCAGATATGCCTCCAGCTTCTCGATATCCGCCCGGTCGATCTGGGCCAGGGTGTCCCGCAGCTCGTTGGAATAGCAGTCAAAAAACATGGTCAGTCCTCCTTCGGCCGGTTGTATTCGCCCACATAGTCCGTCTTGTCGTCGTCCAGAACGTCATAGCCCGCCCGGGCAAACAGATCCTGCTGGGGCGGCGTCGCGATCCCCAAGGTCACGAAGGGTTCCGTGTTCCCCGCCGGGTTCCGGGTGCCGTGCCAGACGCCGGGGGGCGCGAAAATGATGTCGCCCGCCTTGCAGGGGATCCACTTGTCATACAGGTAGCACTCTCCCTCGCCGGAGAAGATCAGCAGGATCTCCTCGGAAATGGGATGCACATGAGGCGCGAATTCCTTGCCCGGCTCGTGGAAGCCCACCGCGATGTTGGTATTCCGGCAGCCCATCTTGGGGTTCAGGGCAAAATGGACCACATGGCCGTTGGGCATGGTCCAGGTCTCGCCGCCCTCGATGCTGAATTTTCCGCCGTACTTCTGAACGTATTCCTTTTTTGTCATTGTCTTGTCCTCCTAAAACTTCACGACCGCCTTGATCGCCGCGCCGCTGCGGGCGTCGGCAAATGCCTGAAGCGCGTCCTGATAATCGTATACGGTGATGATCTTTTGCAGCTGCTTCTTCAGCTGCATCACCTTGTCCACCACGGCGGAGCTCCCGTCCGCCTTCAGCTGGGGGGCCGGACCCTTGGAGCCAAGGATGGTCAGCTCCTTGCGCATGATTGGCAGCGGCTCAAAGCCCTCGATGCTGCCGAAGTAGACGCTGGGCACTACGATCTTCCCCCCGGTGCGGACGATCCGGAGGGTGTCCTTCAGTACGGCGGGCGCGCCGGTGGCCTCGATCACCACATCCACGCCCTCCCGGGCGGTCATCTCCCGCACCTGCTCCATCCAGTCCGGGTCGCCGGTGTCCACCACGTCCAGCAGCCCGGTGCCGCGCACCTGCGCCAGACGGAGGGCGCTGCGGTCCGCGCCGATGACCTTTCCCGCTCCCAGGGTTTGCAGGATCAGGCCGGCGATCAGACCGATGGCTCCCAGGCCGAGCACCAGCACCGTGTCGCCGGGCCGGATCCCGGCCCGCATCGCTACATGGTAGGCGCAGTTTGCCGGCTCCAGAACGGTGGCGGTGATGTCGTCCAGCCCGTCGGGAATGGGGCTGAGGAAGCTGTAAGCCTCCGTGTTCAGGACCAGGGTCTCCTCGGCGAAGCCGCCGGGCAGCAGGGCCTCGTTCAGACTCCTGCAATAGTTTTGCAGACCGTTGCGGCAATACCAGCAGCGGCCGCAGCCCTTGACCAGCTCGCTGGCCACCCGCATTCCCGGCCGCAGGCCGTTGGCGCCGCCGCCCGCCTGGGTGATGACCCCGGAGAACTCATGGCCGAAGTAATGCTCGCCGCTCAGATCCCGCCGGCCGTTGTACAGCGCCAGATCGCTGCCGCACACGCCGCAGGCGCTGACGTCCACCCGCACCGTGGCGGCTCCGGCGGCTCCTGGGTCGGGGAGCCGGCCCAGCTCCAGCACGCCGGGGGCCAATAACTTTACTGCTCTCATAAATACCTCCTTTACTGCCCGAAGGCGGCCCGGGCGGTGGCGATGCCCAGCCGCATCTGGCTGTCCGCCTCCTCCACGGTATCGAACCACAGCTTCCAGGGATACAGGCCGAACACCTCAAAGGAGCAGTAGTGCCGGAAGCCGGTTTCCAGCAGCGCCTGGGCAATGGCCCGGAAGTCGATGTGGCCTGCGCCGGGGGCATAACGGTTGGAATCGGCCAGGTGGAGATTTTGCAGCGCCCAGCCATAGGTCCGCACCGCCTCCACGGGATCGGCCTCCTCGATGTTGATGTGATAGGTATCCGCCATGGTGCGCACGTTGGGATGGTCCACCAGCTTCATGAATTCCGTCGCCTCGGCCATGGTGTTCAGGAAATTGGTCTCATAGCGGTTGATGGCCTCCACCGCCAGGTACACCCCTTTGCCGGAGGCGTATTCCCCCGTCTGGTGGATCACGTCCGCCATGCACCGGGCAGCCTCCCGGCGGTCCGCGCCGGGGTCGATGCTGCGGGTGGTGCCGCCGCTGCCGATGATGACGGTCTCCGCCTCCATGTCCGCCGCCACGTCAATGACCCTGCGCAGGTACGCGGCGCAGGCGGCGTTCAGCTCCCGGTCGGCGGTGGCCAGCTTGACGCTGCCGTCGAAGATATAGTGCAGGGCGCTGCACGCCAGACCGGCCTCCCGGATCCAGCCGCGCACCTCCCGGCGGTACTGCTGCGGACTGCTTACGGGCATATGCAGCGCCGCCGTCAGCTCCACCGCGTCAAAGCCGTGCATCGCCGCCCGGTCGATGGTATCGTGCAGGTCGTTCATGCCGTAAACAGCCGTACACATGCTGAACTTCATAAATCTCCTCCTTAATAGTTTGTTTCTATTTTCTCTCTTCGGAAAGCTGTGGGGTGCCCACTCTGGTTTTCCTCGTGTTTTACGCATTAATCATAATGCATCAGGGGTGTTTCGTAAAATACTTATAAAATAAGTTTTAATAGCTTTTTTCTATTGACAATCCCCGTGCCGCCGGGATAAAATAGCCATGATCCGATACAAACGGGAGGGACGCGGGCCATGACGCTGAATCAGATGATCTACTTTCAGAAAATCGCGGAGCTGGGGAACATGGGCCAGGCCGCCAGGGCGCTGAGCATCTCCCAGCCCAGCCTGAGCGTGTCCATATCCAATCTGGAAAAGGAGCTGAATCTGCCCCTGTTCCTGCGGGACGGACACCGGCTGACCCTTTCCGCGGAGGGGCGGCAGTTTCTGGGGCATGTGGAGACGATCCTGGAGCAGGTGCGCCAGACGCAGCTGCACATGCAGTCCCTGTCCGCGAACCGGGACGTGCTGATCCGCATCGGCTGCATCTCCCCGGTGCTCCAGGGGGTGCTGCCCCAGCTGGTGCGCCGCTTTCTCTCGGAGCCGCGCAACAGCCATATGAAGGTGGACTTCCGCACCGACACCACCGCCGCCCTGCTGGAAAAGCTGCGGGAGGGATACTGCGATTTTCTGATTTGCTCCGTCTCCCACGGGGAGGACGTGACGCAGACGGAGCTTTTCTCCGAGCCATACGTGCTGCTGAGCCCCCCGGGCTGGGAGATCCCGCGGACCTGGCAGGCGCTGTTTTCCCAGGATGTGATCGGCTTTCAGGAGCAGACCCGGGCCTACGGCGAGATCCGGGAAATGCTGGAGAGCCAGGGGATCCCCTACCGCTACACCCACAACGCGCCGGACGAGGCCGGCATCGCGGCGCTGGTGGCCAGCGGCTTTGGCTACGGCCTGCTGCCCCGGGCGCGCAGATGGCGCAGACAAACCGTGCCGCGCGCCTTTCATCTGGGATATTTTCCATCTCCCGCAGCAGCTTTTTATTGTTGTCGTCGGAATTATGCCCCTCGCCGGCATAGCGGGCGGAATACACCCCCGGCGCACCGCCGAGAGCATCCACGCAGAGGCCCGAGTCATCCGCT
>OLOV01002179.1_pt1 | contig 13696 bp, 13 predicted proteins | sample 1672931 | NCBI WGS metagenome assembly OLOV01 (sample SAMEA3136738, study PRJEB25190) | human gut metagenome | biome: human gut; feature: human-associated habitat; material: faeces | place: Austria | collected 2013
TACAGTATTCCTTCGTTTTCCAAACTTTGAATTGAGCCAAAAATCCAGGCTGGGGATTCTTGCCAAATTGTGCGGTGTTGCCCTAGTTTGCAGATGAAGTCCTCGGCGGCAGCCGAGGCGGGGGCGGTTGCGGGAGGAATGGTCACTTTACCGGGGGATACAGCGTTGTTCCGTCGGCGAGCAGGATATGATCCAGCTGGTTTAGGATGATGGGCGTTTGGGCCAAAAGGTTGCCGTTGTCGCCCTGGAGCGCGATGCGGCTGCCGTTTTTCATAACGGCGCTGGCCTGCTGGTCGGTGTCTGGGAAGGAGGGGAGCGATGCCGCGTTCATGTCTGGGGTCAGCTTAAAAACGACGCTTGCGCCGAAGGGCGTCACGCGGAACGAGAGAATTTCAGCGGGCTCCTGCGTTTCCACCACTGTCCATTTTCCGGCATCGGCATAGCGCCAGACCCGGGCTTGCAGGGTGGTTGGCTGGGTGAGCAATTCCACAAACTGATTATCCGCGTCCAGGGTCACATTGAAGTTCCATTCTTCGTCGGTAAGCACCTCTGAGCGGAACAAGCCTGCCACTGTATCCCCGTCAACAAAATAATCCTGACCGGCGTACTGTGCGTCGATGGACGCCTCAACGGCTGCATCGGTATAGTTCAGAGAAATCCCCATAAAGCGGATTCGGAACGAGATGTCCTTTCCAAACGGCTGCTCCAGGCCCAGGGGCTGATCCGGGTAGATTTTTTCGCAGCGGAGGGTCATGCAGTAAAGGACGGTATTCGGCTGACCGTCATTGTCGGAAAGCCAGGTCCCGTTGTCAATATACATATAGTTCTTTTCCCGATCCACCGTTCCAATGGAAGCAATGGCCATGGAATAGGCGGCCTTTTGACCGTAGCTGTAATTTCCGGGGGAAAGGTGCTTTGCGTTCCTCGAAGGAGGATTCAGGTATTGCTCTAGGTCAATGTCATTCGGGGCGGTGATCTGGAAAACCAGGTAGCCCACGGTTCCGTCAGAAATGGTGGACTTCAATTCAATGCTCCACCCGAGACTGCCCTGGGCCTGCTCCACCGGCTGCTCGTTGCGCTCAATGTATTGAATCTGCTCGGCGGACAGTGGGACATCACTTCGCGTGGAGAAAAAATGCCGGAACCATCCGCTTGCGTATGCCACCGCGCAGCCCGCCAGCAGCGCGGCCAGAGCGATCGCAGCCGCGACCAGGAGGGAATGCTTCAGCGTTTTGCGGCGGGAAGCGATGGTGACGCTTTGCAGCGCCTCCGCGCCGGACAGATTCTCGGCGCTGATACCGCTCAGGGCTTTGAATAGCTCCAGATTCGTCATTTCAGGTCCTCCTCCTGGAGAATTGCGGAAAGCCTTTTGCGCGTCCTGTGCAGCATGGATTTGATTTTTCCAATGGAAAACCCTGTTTTCCGGGCAATTTCCTCCATGGAATTCACATACCAGTACCGGCAAAGGAAGATGGCTCGTTCCTCTTCAGACAGGGATGCCAGAAAGCGGTTCAGGCTGGCGACCGCCTCCTTCTGAATCATCGTCTCCTCTGCGCTTGGCTGCCCGGAGACGCATTCATTCAATTCATCCAGCGCAAGGATGATCTCACCGCCGCCGCGTTTTTTCGCGTTTGTGCCGCGCCAACGGTCAATGGAAATATTACGGGTCAGTCTGCCCAGATAGGTCGAAAGCTTTGCCGGCTTCCGGGGCGGGATGCTGTTCCACGCGGACAAATAGGTATCATTCACACTTTCCTCGGAATCCTCCCGGTTCGTAAGGATATTGTAGGCGATTTTGTAGCAATAGCTCCCATATTTGCGGTCCGTCTCCTGGATCGCGGCTTCAGACCTGGCAAAGTAAAGCGCCAGGATCCGGGAATCCTCCATGGGTCATCCATCCTTTCTGTGTGGGCGGTTACATTTATATACACGAAAAAAGATTCTAAAGGTTTCGTCCCAGACATGCCTTTTTGAAAATTTTTTCGTCGGGAGAAAACACTGCTCAAGAGCCGATTGCGAACGCAATCAGGGGGATTGTATGGCATGAAATCAAGAGCAGAGGCCGTTTTTATTCTCTCATCGGACCTACGGCCTTGACGCGCGGTGCCTTTTGCAGTATAATTATTATATATCATTTAATATGAATCAAAAGGGGAAATATAATTGAATCTGAAAAGCGAAAATGACATCCTGGAAGAAACCCTGGCAATTGCGGCGGAGGGGTATGAAAAGGCGTATCGGTTTTTGATGGAGGCCTATGAAAAGACGCCCGAGGCGTATGGGCCGCAGACGCTGTATTTTCTGGCCTGCCTGGCAGGCGGGGCGGAGCGGACGGAGGAGGCGCTGGGGTGGCTGAGAAAGGCCATTGCGGACAATGGCTGGTGGTATCGCCCGGAGGTGCTGGAGGATGAGGATCTGGAGGGGCTGAAAGGCAACGCCGTGTTTGCCTCGCTGAAAGCCGCTTCGGATGCGCGCTACGCGGACGCCCTGTCCGGGGCAAAGCCGCTGCTTTCCTGGGAGGGGAAAACGGCGGAGAATCTGCTCCTGGCCGTCCATGGCAACACGCAGAATGGCCGGACGGCGCGAAACGATTGGGAGCCGATGCTTGCGGGAAACAGCCGGTGGCAGATAGAGACCATTCAAAGCGCCGAGCCGGATGGCTTTGGGACCTATCGGTGGAGCTATGATATGGCGTCCTTCCCGCCGGTGGCAGAGGCAATGGAGAAAATGCAGCGCGAGGGCTATCGGAAAATCGTATGCGGCGGCTTTTCAGCTGGATGTGATATGCTCTTGCGCGCGGTGGCCTTTGCACCGGCCCGGTGCGATATGCTGCTTCTGCAAAGCCCGTGGCTCCCGATCCTGCGGGACCATGGGGAGGCCCTGATTCATGCGCTCCGGCAAAAGAAGATTGCCCTTCGGATTTTCTGCGGTGGGGAGGATGAGGACTGCCTGCCCATGGCGCAGCAGCTGTATGCGGCGGCCCAGGGGGAGGGCCTGGATGTGCAGCTTTCGATTCAGGAGGGCTGCCGTCACCAGTTTCCCCCGGAGCCGGACGCATTTGAGGAACTGTTTTCAACAGAGGGATGACAATGGGGAAGCCGGGGCGGCCTATCCAAATGGGTATTCTGAAAACGGCTTCATCACCAGCGTGATGGGCTTGTAAGCCCCGATATATTCCCTGGCGGTTTCCTCGGAAAAAGCATTTTCCTTGTGCTGGGGGTCGCTTGCCACGAATCGAGTCCAGTACAGATCCAGCGGCTCCTGCCAGATACGCTCAATGGACGTGATCTCGGCGCCGGTCATTCTGAAAAATTCGTACTCGGTTCCCATTTTGTTCTGGTACATCAGAAGCGGGCCTGGCTGGAGGCGGCGCTGGAGGAGGGCATTCCCATCCGGGAGCCGGACGATCTGGAGAGCTACTCCGGCCAGTTCAAGCTGAGGCTTCCCAGAAGTCTGCACAAGTCCCTGACCGAACATGCCAGACGGGAGGGCATCAGCATGAACCAATACTGCGTGTATCTGCTGTCAAAAAACGATGCGGCCGCAGCGCGGTGAGCCCTGCCGACGGCAGTAAAACGGCGGAAAATCTCATAAACAAAAGCCTCTGCTGTATTCTTGTGGATGCAGCAGAGGCTTTGTGCTATGAAATTGGGGCGTGGCCGCGGGGAATCAGATATCTCCGCCCTGGCAGGAAATTTTGTCGATGGACGAGAATTCCGTGTAGGTCTGGCCGCACCAGGGGCAGGTGAAGGGGTTTTCACCGTGGTAGCAGCTTATTTTGCCGCAGTTCGGATCGTAAAGGAAGCCCTTGTCCCCGCAGTAGGGGCAGCCGGGATAGTCGGCCGTGGCGGGGAGGCCGGAGTCGATGCGGTTGCTTTGATAGCCCTCTCCCGCGGCGCGCCGCTCGTCAATCGGGAAGGCCCAGGTCCGATACCATTCCCCATTGTCCATCATCTGAAGACGAATACCAAAAGGCTTGTTCACCTTGGGGCATTTCTGTAAAATCACTGTTGCTTTCATATTCCATCTCCTGTTCCTCCGAAACCGGCTCCGCAGACAGCTCCGGCTTCTGGGTGGCTTCGGCGGGTTCTTGGGTGCATTCTTTGGGTTCTTCCTCCTGGGACGCTTCCTCGCTGAGCGGCTCCCCGCCGGGGGATACCTCCGGGGGACGATCCGTGAAATAGGCGATCAGAGCGGTGGTGTCGTCTCCGCAGCCTAAGCGGCTGGTCTCGTCGAGCCAGCTTTCCAGATTGGCCTGCACCACCTCCGGGCCGTACTGCTTCAGCATTTCAAAGTATTCCGCGCAGGTTTTGTGAAATTCCTCGTCGGAAACGAAGCTGTTGGCAAAGCCGTCGGTGGACAGCTGGAAAAGGTAGGGCATTCCCTGATCCCACTCCCGGCGGTACAGGGCGCTGACGGCCTTCTTCCAGGCATCCTGGCTGCACAGGGAATCGGATTCCACCCCCAGCAGCTTGTCCGCCTCCACCAGGTTCTGGACGCCCCGGTCGTCCACATAGACGATGTCTCCGTCTCCCAGCTGGAAGACAAAGAAGAAGTCCGGCGCGATGACCATTCCCAGCAGCGTGGTGCCGTACATCCGATACAGGGCGGACAGGTTTTCCCTCCCGTCGTCGTAGGTGGGGACCTCGCGGTGCAGCATGTCGACGTGGGTCCTATAAACGCGGTCCTTCCATTTCCGCTCCAGCGCCTGGGCCAGCCGCAGGTTGCCCTCCTGGTTCAGGAAGCGGATCAGCTCGTCCCGCTTTCCGCAGTTCTGGAGGTACAGATCCGAAAGCGTCTGGCAGAACACGTTCACCGCGATATCCGACCCGTCCTTGCTGTGCGGGCTGGACTTGCTGCCGTGGCCGTCCGCTACGGAGAGCAGCAGCGTCCCGTCCTGCAATTTCTCGGATTTACAGCTGTCCTGGCACTCCTTGCCGGATTGGATATGACTGTAACCCTTGACGCATGCTTCGAGTACAGATGGATTCATAGGGGACCTCCCTTGGATTTGTTACCACACATCCTCGGCGCTCTCCGGCTCGGCGGCGGTGTCCAGCTGCGTTTCCTCAATAGCGGGGGGCGGCACCAGCTGGTAGTTCTGGCCGTCGGGGAGCTCGTCGGCGGCGACGCTGGCGGGCTGGGAAACAGCGGCAGCGGCGGTGGAGGCCCACTTGATCAGATGGACCAGGGTCTCCCGGTTCTCGGCGGTGAGCACGGTCTCCGGGTTGCCGGTGAAGGCTTCCAGCACGCTCTTGTCGGCGTTGCGGCCGATGGCGATGGCGATCTTGACCGCCTTCTTGCCCCAGGGCAGCTTTTGCAGCCGCTCCAGCGGACGCTTCCAGTCGTCCGTGGGCATGCCGTCGGACATCAGCACCACCACGGGGGGCAGTGCACGGGCGGGCATGGGGGGCATCTCCAGCTGATCGGCCACCATCTCCAGGGCCTTGCCCAGGTCGGTGATGCCGTCGACACCCAGATCCTCCCACTCGAAATTCTCAATGGGCACGGGCTCCGGGGTCACCCAGGACGCGCCGCTGGAGAATTTCAGGGTGCGGATGAACAGCTGGGCGTTGGGGTTGCCCGCGGCCTCGTCCCGCATGGGCTGGATGCATTCCTGAATGGCGTGGTTGACCGTGTCGATCTTGTCGCCGGACATAGAGCCGGAGCAGTCCACCACCCAGAAAAAGTGCAGAGGCCGGTTGGCCAGCGCTCCGCCGGGTCGTTTCAATTCCATGTTACATTCCTCCATTATTCAAATTCTCCGGTTTTGACGCCGAAGTCGATTTTCGCGCCTTTGGCGATGCCCGCGGTCTTGCCCGGGGCCACCACCAGATGGGAGCCGTCTGTTTTGATATAGGTCCAGTTGTCCTTGCTCTCGTTGCGCAGGCCCAGCAGGGCGGGATTCTTGGGGTTGCGCACGACCCGGCCCGCGGCGTCCTCCGTGTCATATCTGCCGTCGATCTGATAGGTGGGCAGGATGGCGTCCGGCTGGAGCAGCACCCGCCGCTTTCCGATGACCAGCGTCGTGGGCATGGCGACGGTACCGTTGCAGTGCCAGCACCGGGAGGCGCTGGGGTGGGCGTTGTCGAAGAATATCTCCGCGCCGCACTTGGGGCAGCGGACGATGCCGCTGAGCATATTGCCCAGCACCGCCAGCCAGCGGTTTTCCGTCACCCGCTTGTTGGGATTCATCAGGCCCACGGTGAAGGACTCGGTGAACAGGTCCTTCAGCTCCTGGGGATACATGGGCCAGTAGATCAGGGCGTTGTCCTGGATTCCGGGCACGGGGCGGTTGCTGTCGTCATTGGGGTCAAAGATAAACAAGGGGTCCGTGCCGTAGAGCTTGTTTTGGGCGGGGATATCGTAGCACTTGATTTGGGCCTCCCGCTTCCCGTCCAGGGGATGGGCCACCATGAAGATGTAAAACAGCAGCACGGCCAGGGAAAACTGATCCGTGTACCGGGAGGGCTTGGCCTCTCCCCGGACGATCTCCGGGGCCATGAAGCGGGGCGTGCCCATCACCAGTCCGGGCATATCCCTGGGGGCCACGTTGTCGTTGTCGCAGATCAGCACGTCGCCGGTCTCGGGGTCGAAAAACAGGTTGCCGAAGCTGATGTCCCGGTAGCAGTTGCCCTTGGAGTGGAGCTTTTCATAGGCCCGCACCAGATTGAAGGCCGTCCGGCACAGGACCTCAAAGGTGGGGTCGATGCGGCATTTCAGCAGGTCCTGCAGGCCCTTGTAGTTCTTTGGCCGCAGGCCCATGATGTAGCCGAAGCGCTCCCCCTGGGGATCCAGGGCCAGGTCCTCCGGCCACAGGAAGGAGCTGTCCGGCGTTCCCAGCTCCACCAGCCGGGTCAGGATCTCCAGCTGCTGGGGCAGGGCGCTGCCCGAAAAGTACCATTTCAGCGCCTTGTGCTGCCCGTCGGCCTCCACGTCGTATACCTCGCCCTGCCCACCGGCGCCCAGCAGGGAAACCACCCGGTAGGAGATCTGTGCCTGAGTGGTAATGACCGTCCCGGGGCGTAATTGTTCATCCATTCTTATCTCTCCTTTGCGATATTTATTTTGCGGTGTTTACTCCGCCTTGTGATACTGAATGCTGTCCAGGCGTCCGTCGGCATAGATGTATTCCTGCCAGCCGGTGAAGGTCCCGTCGGCATCGTAATCAATGAACTTTACTGGTTGACCATCGGAATCGTAGACAAAATCCCTCCAGCCGGTGAGTTTTCCCGCAGCATCATACCAACTTACCTTCGTTGTTAGGCCGTCGGAATTGTAGACACGTTCTGTCCGCCTAGTGAGCTTCCCTTCGGCGTCATAGGTGGTCAATGTCTCTGGCTGACCGTTGGAATTGTAGGTATATTCCATCCGGCTGGTGAGATTCCCCGTCGCGTCATAGGTCATACTGGAGATCTCCAAACTATCCTGATTGAAATGTGTCACGGTTTTTTCCTGTGGTACGCCGTTCTGAATTTTGGCGTAAGATGTCCGATCATAACCAAGACAATTGCCGTTTTCGTCGTACTCCCATAGAAAATATCTGGTCAAAACACCGTCAGTATTAAAGAATGACTGCTCCAGTTCATTCCCTAGCATGTCGTAGGTCGTGACATCATAAGAGGCACTGTTTTGTGTAATCAGACGGAAGAGGGTCGGGTCGCTGGATGCGACAGGAGAGTCGTCCTTGTACACAATATACTCTTTGATGGGCTGGCCACAAATGCCCCATACATATACTAGCTCGCCGTAAGAGATCGCTTTGCCAATGGGGATATTCCTGACCGCGTACAGCGGCGTGATATCATCAATGGACGATTCGTCCGTGACCGCCCCGGAGGTGTCGTAGGTTGTCCGAACAACCCAAAGGCCGTTGGGGTCGTACTGCGTTACGGTTTTGGAGCCGTCGCCGAGGAAGCATTCGAAGGTCTCACCGCCGTCCGCGTCAAAGGTGGAAATGCCCTGGAAGAAGCGGCCGTCGGACAGTTCGATCCTGTGCTGGGCGGTGCTCTCATTGCTGTGAAAATCATAGGTATCCACCCGCAGGGCGGTTCCCTGGCTGTCGTAGAGCTCCTGCATCATCAGCCTTCCGCTGGAATCGTAGAGCATGGTAAAGAGGTTCTCGATCCTGTCCTCCGTGTTGATATAGACGCGGCAGATTTCCTTCCCGCTGCCGTCAAAATAGAATTCCATCCGGCTGCCGTCCGGGTAGATATAGACGTCCTCCGTTCCCTCCTGGATCTGCTTCGCCACGGCCTCATTCAGCTGGAAGGGCGTCAGGTCGAAGCGGGGCGCGGCGGGGGAGACCGCCGGCGCGGACGGAGTGGTGGAGACCGTCGAGACAGACGGGGTAGTCGGAACGGCCGGGACAGTGGATTTTCTTCCCATACCTTTGCCAAAGACGAAGGCCGCGCCCGCCAGGACCGCGACGGCCACGAGCAGCCAGGGGGAGCGGCCGCCCCGCTTTCCCGTTGACTTTTCCGGCGGCCGGGACTCCGGCTGGGGCTTCGGCGGCACGGGCTTCGGTGGTATAGGCTTCGGCTCCGGCTGGGGCTTTTGGGGCGTGGGTTCCGGCGGCGTGGGCCGGGGCGATGACGTCTCCGGCGGCTCTGTTCCCAGAGCGACCCGCCAGTACGCGCCGCTGATGTCCAGCGCTACCTCCCGGCGCAGCCCATAGCCATCCACCATTTCCTGGATCAGCCGGTGGTAGCCCAGCTGCTGATCGGTCCCGGAAGCGCCCCGCAGCTTCTGGATCGTGATATGCCCGTCGCACTGGCAGAAGATCGCCAGCTGCCGCTGCTGGGCGGCCATCTTCCCCTTGGAATAATCCGCGAACAGGGACAGCAGACGCTGCTCGTCCCGCAAAGCGCGTTCATCCTGCCGGGCGATCATGCGCAGTATTTCTTCAACGGTAGGGTCATTCCTTCCCATGTTTTCTTCTCCTCAATGATAAACGTTTTTCCGACACGGGCCGGGCGCTGCTGTTTTGCTGACTTGGATATATGTCAGAGGGCATCAAAGCCGAAAAGCGCATAGCATATGCTTTACTACAGAGTCTGTCGACGTCGCAACTCATTTCGCGCTTTCTTTACTTCGCCAACTGTACCCCATAAATTAAGTAGGATCATAAACAACGCAAGGCCATTTTGGAATGCTGTTAAACCCTGCCATAGCCCGTCAATCCACCCGGAAGGTTTGTACAGATGAATTGAGGGTGTCAGCGCAAAGGGGGAAAGAATTGGCAGCTTCGGGAAGACGCCCGCCCTTGCTTTTGTAATAAAGCCGTACACGACCATTATCAGAATTAGCAGGAGACTCCACTTCAGTGAATCAAATGCTTCGCGCAGAAATGTCCTTACCCATCCCCCACGTAAATACGCCCGCAGGACGCCATCAGAACATCTCCAATACTCATGAAGATCCAAATACATGCCCGATGAAATCCGTACGCCATCACCGCGTTTGTAAGTCCGTATCTCACGATAAGGAGGTAGTATATGCGTTTCAGTCCGATTGAGAAAGTAGATCTTGATTGGCCCGCCGTATTTTGCCTCTTCCTCCGTGACATAAAATTCCGGCCACGAAAAGTGCTCATCCTGCTGCGGATTCTTCGGCGGCTGGGGTTTGGATACCGGCGGCTTTGACGTCGGTTCCGGCTTTGGTTGAGGCTTTGGCGGTACGGGCTTCGGTTCCGGCAATTTTTTCTCTTGCGGCTCCGGGCGGCTGGCCGTTTCCGAACGCGGCTTCGGCATTTCCGCCGCGCGCTCCGGCGTGAGCGTTCTGCTTTGGGCCGGTATCGGCTCCGCCAGCTGGGTCAGGGGCGCTTCCGTTCCGAGGAAAGCCTCCCACACCGCGCCGCAGACCTCCCGGGCCATATTTTCCTGCATGCTGTATTCCGTGACCATCTCCTGCACCAGCCGGTGCAGCTCCGTTTTTTGCCGCAGGGGTGAAGCGTCCCGCAGCTGCCCGATCCGCTGGTTCCCGCCGCACTCTATCAGCACTCGCAGGGCATTGGACTGGGGCCGAAGCTTTCCCTGGGAATAGTCGTCAAACAGTCCCAGCAGCCGCTTCCCGTCCGCCAGAGCATCCCTGCCCTCCCGATCCCGGATGGTATAAAGAACCTCCGTTGCAGTCAATCTCCTCAAACTCCTTCCTGAGTGCTTTTATTGCGCATTTGTTGAATTCATAGAAAAATCCACTAGCGGATAATTGATCCCATAGATCGCGATCACGCCGCTTAGACAGGCGCAAACCCCGAATACCACCGCCAAAGCACGGCTGGGTACATTCCATAGGTACGCCCAAAGGACGGTATACAGGGCAGCGTGCCCAAGGCCGAGCCAGATCGCCAGGAACCAGCCGAGAAGGCACAGGACGGCAAGAAACTGCGACTTTACCTTCCCCCGCTTCCCAGCCCAGGCAGCGCGCAGGTTAAGTGCTGTCCACACCGCAAATACAGGAAACAGCAGCCCCATCCACCATGGCAGCGGAATATCTTCCCCCGCCAAAAACAGGATGTATACCGCCGCAAGACCATCTCCGATCATGCCCGGTATACCGCAGCGGATCAACCGGCGGGTCGGCCCGTCCAACTTTTGATATCGCTCCAGGAGATTCGGCTGCTCTTGTTCTCCTTTGTTCAGATGATCGTCAACGCATTCCGGCGGAGTCTCATCAGGACGATTCTCCGGCATTCCCGCCGTCTCTTCCGGCTGCCGCTCCGCCAACTGGTTCAGTGGCACTTCTGTTCCGCAAAATGCTTCCCAAATCGCCCCACAGATATCCCGGGCACTGGTCTCCTGCATATTGTATTCCGTGACCATCTCCTGCACCAGCCGGTGCAGCTCCGTTTTTTGCCGCAGGGGTGAAGCGTCCCGCAGCTGCCCGATCCGCTGGTTCCCGCCGCACTCTATCAGCACTCGCAGGGCATTGGACTGGGGCCGAAGCTTTCCCTGGGAATAGTCGTCAAACAGTCCCAGCAGCCGCTTCCCGTCGGAAAGAACGTCCCGGCCTTGCCGGTCGCGGATCTCTGCCAGGATCTCCGTCGTGGTCATTTTTTCTTCCTCCCATTTTTTCGTTCCGGCCCGGACATTCCGTGCCAGAAAATGCCGAACAGTCCCCAGACCAGGGCGGCCAGGGCGCACAGCAGCCTGCGGGGCTCCCGCGCGGAGGGGATCACTCCATACAGCACCGCCCCCAGGCAGCCCAGCATGATCAGCCCGGCGCTGCCCTGCATGGCCCCGGGAAAGCCCTGCCCCGGAAAGGCCCCAGGCGCTTCCGTTGGGAACCGGCTCAGGAACATGCAGTTGCTTCGGTGGCAGCCCCATAAAAAGCCGCCGACCACCAGAAACCCCACGCTTTCCCCATCCGGCAACAGAAGCGGCCCCAGCAGATGCAGAACCAGGATCCCCCCGGCTACCGGCTGCAAAAGGCTTAGCAGCACCAGAAACAGCCGCTTCAGCAGCTTTCCCCGGCCGCCCGGACTCGGAGGCCGCACATCGCTGCCATGCCGAGTTCGGACACACCGCGGCTTATCCAACCTCGACATAAAAGACGTCCTCCGGCCATCCATACAGATACATCTATTTTACCATTCACCGCCGCAAAGGGAATTTCCAAATATGACGTTTTCCTGCTAATTATGACGTTTGAGAATATTTTGCTCTTGTGCTGTATATTTCCATTGGCTATAATGGCGGTGAGAGAGGGGGAGGATGGTATGATCACGGCCTTTATAAATTCCCTGTGCATCCTTCCGGCAACGGCGCTGCAATTTTATTATCAGAGCCGGGCCGTCGCCATGAAGCACCCACGGGCCTATGTGGCTGTGGCTACCGCCGTCTCCGCGATCATCTGGGGCATCAATAATTTCCTGTGCAGCCCGCCCTCGGCGGCGCTGGATACCTTGCAGCTCTTCCAGTGCTACGTGCTGGCCTGGCTCTTTGCCCCGTGGGGCGAAAAGCGCAGGGCGCTGGTGACGGCGCTGGTCTACATGTGCGTCTCCATTCTGGGAAATTACCTGCTGGCCCTGACGGCGTTCCCCATCGGTGAGCGGCTGGGCCTTACGGCCGCCCAGATGATGGATACCTACGGCACCTCCGTCACCGTAATGGAGCTGCTGAGCTTTTTGGAGCTGCTGCTGATCTTTCCGTTTGTGGACCGGCTGCTCCATTGGCTCTGGAACGCGCCCAAGGCTCTGGGATATTTGCTGCTGTTCGCCCCGGTGCCGCTGAGCCAGGCGGTCTTGCTGAATCTCATCGATCGGTATGTGCCCCAGCCCGGGATCACGGTGGGCGTTTCGCCGCCGCTGTGCATTGCCGCGGGGCTGTCCGTGGCGGCGGATATCTGCGCCGTGGTCAGCATCCGCAAGCTCCAGAGCGCCGCCCAGACGGAAGCCCAGCTGCAAACCGCCGAGCAGCAGCTGAACGTGCAGACGGACTACTACCGCCAGCTCCAGGAAAACATCCTCACCGTCAACCAGATCCGTCATGACCTGAACAACCAGCTCACCGCCGCCTACCGCCTCCTGGACGAGGGACAGAACGAGCAGGTGCGCCGCCAGCTGGACCTGCTGCGCACCAGTATTCGGGAGAAGGTTGGCCCCAGGTATTGCGGCAACCTGATCGTGGACGCGGTGCTGGACGAAAAGGCCCGTCAGTGCCGGGAAAACCACATCGAACTTTCCCTGGATGCCCAATTGCCGCCCCAGCTGCCCATTGAGAACGCCCACCTGTGCAGCGCCTTCTCCAACCTGCTGGACAACAGCATCCAGGGCGCGTCAAACAGCGGCGCGGCGGAAAAGACCATCGAGCTGCGGGCCGCAGTCCAAAAGGACTGCCTGGTGATCCGCTGCCGGAATACGGCCGCCGCTCCCGAAAAAAAGGACCGCAGCGATCCGCTGCGATCCCACGGGCTGGGGCTGGATATTCTGAGCCGCCTGGCCAAAACCTACGGCGGCAGCTTTCAAGCGGGGTATGGCGACGGGGAATACACCGCCATCCTGATCCTTCGTTTCCCCGAGAAATAGATGAAAGAGGGACTTTTTGTGTTTCTGGTCATTCTTGCGAATCTGACGGCAATCAGCTTCTCCACGTGTATTCTTGCGCATTACATGACCCAGGCCGTCCCCATGGAGCATCCGGGGATGTTCAAGACGATGTTCATTGTTTTGCAGGTGCCGGTGTGGGGGATCAACAACTACCTGATCACACCGGGTATTGCCCAGCTGGATATACTGATCCTGTTCCTCTCGATCAGCCTGTCCGGCATCTTTGCGAAAAAAGGCTTCCGCGTCAAGGCCTGCATCTATATGCTGGCATTCCTGGCCGCGCAGATTTTGGAGAACTATTTGCTGAATCTGGTGGTTTTCCCCGCCGCGAAGGCGCTGGGCATTCCGTCGGAATATCTGGTGGACAAACGGGACTACGGAAATGCCATCATGGGCGGCCTGTGCGCGCTGACGCTGTTTGTTCTGGACCCGGCGGTGCTGCGGCTGATGAATTGGCTCTGGAGCAATCCGGGCAAGCTGAAAAATCTGCTGCTGGTGGCCCCGGTGCCCCTGAGCCAGATGGTCTCCCTGAACATCATCAACCGTTATCTGCTGGAAGTTGACCAGACCATGGGCATTTCCCTGCCGCTGCACATTGCCGCGGGGCTGTCCGTGGCGGCGGATATCTGCGCCGTGGTCAGCATCCGC
>OLOV01002181.1_pt1 | contig 13692 bp, 16 predicted proteins | sample 1672931 | NCBI WGS metagenome assembly OLOV01 (sample SAMEA3136738, study PRJEB25190) | human gut metagenome | biome: human gut; feature: human-associated habitat; material: faeces | place: Austria | collected 2013
ACTCGAACCGCGGACAACTTGATTAAAAGTCAAGTGCTCTACCACCTGAGCTAATAGCCCATAATTCTTTCGAATTATTTAAGCAGTCGTTTTGAACAACTGCTTTTCTATAATACTACATTTTTTCACAACTGTCAATACTTTTTTTATATTTTTTTAATTTTTTTGAATTTTTTATTTTTTTCCTTGTTAAATATGAGGAAAAATGGGTGCTAATTGCACCCATTTTCAATAACTACGTTGTTGTTATCTCCATCTTCTACGAACTTTTTTTGCATAGTTTGTAAGGTATGCATGCATCACAGTGTTTATTTTACTACTTTTGTCAATTTTTCTTTCGATAATTGCATCCCAGTAATAATAATAACGACTTCCTGCTACTAGGTTTCGCCAACACTCACTGTCTGCTGATAAATAATCCGCAATTTTTATGAATTTTCTGTATTTACGGTTTACTTTATCCTCAAACATAATGTTTCTTGTTGGTTCGTCCAAACCTAAAGTCACAAGATTAGGATACATGTGTTCCTCAAGCATTTGGCTTTCATGTTCTTCGGTTGCTGCTCGGTAACCTTCGATTTTGTCCTTTATTGGGCTTGGTATATCATGCGTCCAAGTTTCTGCAATATCATGGAAAATTCCCATGAAGAAAAACTTTGTTGCAAGCTGTTCATCAAAAGAACTTTGCTCCAGTCCAATAAGGTATGCCCAAATTGCTGTATCAAACAAATGCCCTAAAACAGAACATTTTACTGCTTTACAGCACGTTGCCCAACGCAATTTGTTCCTAAGGCTTGAAACAAACTGAAAGAGTTTGAAAATTTGTGAATTTTGATCAATGAATTTCCTAACACCAGGGATATACATATACTCACAAATTTCATTCATAATTTCCTCTTTCTTTTGGGAAATTAATGCTTGATTCTGTACAATTTTTTCATATTCCAACAACTCAATATAGGTTGCAATTTTGCTTGCTACCCTATAAATTGCTTCTTCAAAAGAAGAATTGTTATCACACAAAAAACTTGCGAATTTCTCACTGGTTTTCACAGCGATATATTCTCTTGTAACATCATCAAACTTGTCTTTTCCTATGTTTCCTATTTTAGCAGAAAATGAAATTTTGTGTTCAGGCGTATCATAAAAAACATACACTTTAGCAAAAGCTCTGCTTATTGCAATACGCGGGAAGCAAACCCAATTCACACTTCTGCCTTGCTTTTCTACAAAGTTAGCTAGTTCAAAAGCAATTATGCAATTAAATGCTTGCTTATTTAGCTCATTGTAGACGTCGCACTGCTTAAAGTCACTCCACCGGTTCAAGTTGTTCATTTTGAAGACCAACTCGTTTAGCTCGATAAGTTCCTTCATTGTAGCTATTGTTTGCATATAGATTCCTCCCTAAAATTATTTGTTTAATGAATTTTCCAGGTGTCTCGCAAGGAATACTGAATAAGTGAAACTTAATTCGAATATATTATATCATGCAATTATGTTAATTTCAATTCAACATTGCGAAGTTTTAAAAATAAATAAACCCAAATTACTAAACATTTTTGTTTAATAATTTGGGTTTACTTCATATTTTTCAAATCTTATTATTTATTAATTTTTTCTAATAGCTCTTCTACATCAATTCCATGTACTTGGCAAGCTTCTTCGATTGTTTCTGCTTGTGATGCTGGGCATCCTAGGCAATGCATTCCTGCTTCTATTAATATTTCTGCTTTTTCTGGAGCTATTTCTAATAATTCTCCTATTTTAGTTGTTTTTTCTATCATAAATATTCCTCCTTAAACATTTTTAATATGTTACTCTTTAAAGATTTTAACATATTTTTTCTAAAAAGTATAGACATTTTAAATAATTTGTAGTAGAATAATGAAAAATTATGAAAGGTGGTGTAGATTTAAAATATTAATTCATTTATTTTTTGCATCTTTTATTATTAGTTTTTTCATAACAAATTATTCTATTTATTCATTCTTTGAAATGAAAGTATTTCACTCTTTACAGGGTTCAAAATTAAAAATCAAAAAAATTTCCTAAGGAGGTTAAAATTTGAAGTTCATATTGTTTTTATTACATTTTGCTTTCTGTTTTTTGCTAGCAATATTATTATTTATTCCCATTTTATTTGTTTTTAAACCAATTTTTCTAACATCACATCTTATAATTCCCTATGCCATTTACCCTTTTGATATTTGCATAAAAGCACCTATTGCTTGGAAGTGCATGAAAATTATTTATTGTTTGTGTTGTTACCATGTTTGTTTTCTTTTTTCAAATTCTATATATTCACTAATTTTTAAAGATAAAATAGATAAAAAAATAAAAAGAGAAAAGGTTAAACCAACTTCTGGAATTAATTTATATTTAGGTAATAATGCCATAACAAATGCTCCTGTATATCTTACAGAAAGAGGTCTATATCAAAACTTTCTTATTACAGGAACTATTGGTACAGGCAAAACTAGTTCTAGTATGTATCCATATACCAAACAATTAATAGAATACAATGCTGATAATGCTTTTGAAAAGCTTGGGATGTTAATATTAGATGTTAAGGGAAATTTTTATAAGCAAGTAAAAGTGTATGCCGAAGAATATAATAGAATAGATGATTTATGTGTAATTGAGCTTGGTGGAAATGTTAGGTATAATCCTCTTGATAAACCCAATTTAAAACCTTCTGTTTTAGCAAATCGTTTAAAAACCATATTAACACTTTTTTCACCAAACAATTCTGAATCTTACTGGCTAGATAAAGCTGAAGAAGTTTTATGTGAGTGTATTAAATTGTGCAGACTTTATAACAACGGATATGTAACATTTACTGAAATTCATAAATTAGTTAATTCTCCCAATTACTATAATGAAAAGGTTTGTTATTTAAGAGAGTTATTTAGAACTGCAAAACTTAATCATCATCAAATATATGAGCTTCATTCTGCCTTAACTTTTTTCGAAACTGAGTACAGAACTCTTGATAGTCGTGTTCTTTCTATTTTAAAATCCGAAATAACTAGAATGACAAATGTTTTTATATCTGATTATGATATAATGCAAACTTTTTGCCCTGAAAAAAAAGATGTTACTTTTAAAGGGTTTAAAGATGTTTTAGAGCAAGGGAAAATTGTAGTTTTAAATATGAATATTGCTTTATTTAAGAATCTTTCAAAAATAATTGCAGCATATTTAAAGCTCGATTTTCAGGCTGAAATATTATCACAGCTTGCTCACAATAATGTAAGACCAAGTGTATTTATTTGTGACGAATTTCATGAATATGTGACAGCTACTGATAGTGATTTTTTCGCTCAAAGTAGAGAGGCTAAATGTATTAACATTGTAGCTACTCAAAGTTATACATCTCTTCTAAACTCTTTAAAAGATCAATATGCAGTTAAATCAATTATTCAAAATTTGATAAACAAACTTTGGTATAGGACAGATGATGCTTTTACAATAGAAGATGCTCAAAAACAAATTGGTAAAGAAGATAAAACAAAAATATCTAAAAGTATTTCTGAAAATGCTCAAGAGACAAATTACAATTATATTACAAACTCATTAAATTCCAATAAATCTAGTGTTTCTGAAAGCATTACTACTCATATTAATACTGATTTTGTATATGATACAAACTTCTTTACCCAACATTTAGAAACTTTTTCTTGCCTTTCTTTTCTTTCTAATGGAGATAAGATTTTACCTCCAACAAAGCTAAAAATGCAACCATATTTTTTAGATAATTCACCCAAAAAGAAAGGTTTTCAAAAATACAAAATTATTTAATTTGATGTTTTTTTAACATCTTATAGATAGGAGGTTCTATGAAAAAATTATATTATGTGATTCAAATTATATTTTTAGTTTTCATATTTTTAAATTGTTTTTGTACATTTAGTTTTGGTGCGTATCCAAAACTTGTAAACACTATAACTTCTGCATTTAAAACCATTGAAAGTTGGCTTTTGAGAATTTCCACTCCGGCAGCAGCTGTTGCTGTTGGTTCTGGCGTTTTTATGAAAAAGTTTAGCTTTGGTGATGAGGAAAGAATTAGAACAGGAAAAAGAGTTATTCGTGGTAGTTTATTTTCCTATGCATTCATCCTTTGTATTGATTTAATTTTATCTGCAATACAGTTGCTTATAACAAAAACTGAAGAGGGGTGATTTTAATTACTGAAATTAATATTACTAGTTTATTAGTGTATGCAATTAATAATATGCTTTCAAATTTACTATCTTCAATCAATAACAATGTTACAAACTATCTAGATAAGTTAGTTTTTGTAGATTCAGGCATTACTACAAACTTGACTGATGTTATTGGCATAAATAGCTATTCTGGAATTAATCTTATTTGTAACTCCCTGATTTATGGCTTTTTGATTTATTATGCAATTTCATTTTTGCTTTCTCACCTTACATTTTCGCAGGTTGAAAGCCCTTTGCAGTTTATTTTTAAATTAATTCTTTGTGCTTTGGCTTTAAATGCAAGTCAATATCTATGTGGTGGTTTGATTTTTCTTGTTTCGCATATTTCCAATATGCTTTGTGAGTTAGGTACATATTTATTTGGAGTAGATATTTCTTTTTCAACTTTAATCAGTAATGTTATCCCTCAGGAATACTTTGTTTCCAATTCATTTAGTTTATTTAATTTTGACCGGAATTTTAAAGTCTTCCATAACCTTTGGTTTCCTTAGTTTATCTGTTTCTTATGCAATTCGCTACATTCTTATTAAAGTTTTAATATTACTTACTCCTTTTGCGATTTTGACTTTATCTAGCAGTAAAACTAGTAATTTTTTCAAGGTTTGGTTTAAATCATTTATTGCTATATTATTTTTACAGATTTTTATTGCTACTATTTTATTGGTTTGTTTTATAATTAACAACAATGATATTGCTTCTCTGCCTTCGCAAATAATTCATCTTGGCATGATTTATACTTTATTTAAAGCTAATTCTTTTGTAAAGGATTTTGTTGGCGGTTTTTCAACAGATGTAAATTTGAATATGTCTAACTTTTTTAATGCTTTTAAAGGAGGTGTTTCAAAATAAAATTTATTATTCCTCAAAACTATACATTCAAAAATAAGCTTTTTGGTTTTATGGATTATTCAACTGCCATTCTTAATGTGGTTTGGGCTATAATGGTATTTGCATTTGTAAGTTTCTTTCCTTCTATGAATATTAAAATTGGTTTGTTTATAATTTTGTATTTTCCATTGCTGCTTTTTAGCCTTCTAGGTTTTAATAATGAGAATATTATTTATGTTATTTCATACTTGTTTAAATATTTTATAAATTACAAGATTTATTTTTACTCTAAGGATTGACAAATTAAGCTTTTGAGGATACAATTAGAGTGTTATTTATATTAAATCTTAAAAGGAGCATTTATATGTGGGGAGATATGGCAGTAGCATTTCTTTTAGCTTTCATTACAGCTTATGTTTGCACACCTTATACTATTAGATTTGCAAAAAAAATTGGAGCACTTGATATTCCAAAAGAATCTAGAAAAATTCATAAAAAACCTATGCCAAGACTTGGTGGCTTAGCAGTAATAACCGGCTTTACTGTTTCAGTTATATACTTGCTTGCTGTAATGTCTTTTGAGCAAACTATTAATTTATTCGGTCCAGAACAATATTACATTAAATTAATTGGATTTTTTGCTGGTTTAATAGTACTAGGTGGATTCTGTTTTTTAGATGATTTAAAAAGTATAAATCCTTTTGTGAAGTTGTTTGGTCAAACACTAGCAGCTATTATAATTACTTCTTGTGGTGTTCAAATTGATACAATTTCAGTACCATTTTTCACAGCAGTTTTTACTGAGGCAATAATAGCTAAATTAGTTACTATTATTTGGATTGTTGGTATTACAAATGCTATTAATTTAATTGATGGCTTAGATGGATTATCTAGCGGAGTTTCACTTATTTCATGTCTGTCTTTATTAATAATATTTACTTTAAATGGTTCTCCTCTAATTTCTATATTATTAGTATTGGCTCTTGCTGGTAGTATTCTTGGTTTTTTACCATATAATTTCAACCCAGCTAAAACTTTTTTAGGAGATACTGGTTCAAACTTTTTAGGTTACACTTTATCTATTATTTCTATATTAGGTATGGCTAAAACATATACTGCAATAGTTATTATTGCTCCGCTTATTGTTTTTGCCCTTCCTCTTTTAGATACAACTCTTGCTATTATAAGAAGAATTATAAAAACAAAATCTTTAAAGGGTGTATTTAAAGCAGATAAAGAACATTTACATCATAAAATAATGAAACGTGGATATTCTCAAAAGCAAGCGGTTCTTATGCTATATGCACTTAGTGCAACTTTTGGTATGTTTGCTATTATTCTTTTAGATAGCGGACTTTGGAAGGCTCTATCCTTTGCATTGATGTGCATTGCCATTGTTGCGATTGGCTATAAAGATATTTTAAGAATAAGGAATGATAACAATGATGAAAAAACTGAAAGAAAATAATGCGATTAATAATATTTTAATTTTATTTTTGATTATTCAGCCAATTTTTGATATTAAAATATTTTATAACTCTATATCAACTTTGATTAGAGTTATTATAATATTTGCATTATTTTTATATTACTTTTTTATTAAAAAAGATAATTCTAATACTTTACTTTGTGGTAAAAAGAAATACTTTTTACTTATTTACCCAATTCTTATTGGAATTTACTTTATTTTTCACCAGATTAACGCTATGCATTTTCACTCTTTAGTTCCTGGTGATTTTAACTATTCAATGATAAAAGAAGCATTATATTTTGTAAAAATGCTTTCACCTTTTTTACTTATTTATTGTATTTACAAGGCTGAATTATCTCATGATACTATTATTAATATCATGAAATCATTAATACTAATAATTGGGTTAGTAATTATTTTAAGTAATATTTTTGTTGTATCTTACGGTAATTACAGTGATAGTATAATTAAGGCTAACTTCTTTGAATGGTTTAATAATAACTCTACATATACTTATAAAGATTTAGCTTCTAAAGGTCTTTTTGAATATGGTAACCAGATTAGTGCAATTTTAATTATGTTTTTACCTTTTGCAATTTACTTATTTGCCAAAAAACATACTGCAATTAACCTTATTACTTTAATTGTTGATGTTTTTGCTTTAACTTTATTATGTACAAGAGTTTCTGTTATAGGTGTATTTATCGTATTTATATATACAGCTTTTGCTTATTCATTTGTTTACATTATGAGCAAAAAGAGATTTAATATTAAAGATGTTTTACCTATTTGTGTGGTTTTATTGGTGTATTCTTCTTTGTTGCCAATAAATCCAATGTTTAATAGAATAAATGAAAGACAAACTGTTATTGATACATTTAAAGAAGAAGAAAAAAATCAAACTTCACAAGATTCAGATGATTCTCAAGAGAATATTTCTCCTTCTCAAGAGGGAACTGATAGTGATACTAATTATATTTATAAATTAAACTACATAAAGAAACATTATCTTGAAAAAGATTTGCATGAACAATTCTTTATTGAAAACTACCCATATCAATATGATACTGACTTTTGGTATGATTTTTTACAAAAAGATATTTCATTAACTACAAATTATAGATATGTTGAGCTTTGTATGGTAAAAAGAGTAGTAGAAATTAATAATAAAAAGATGGATAAATGGTTTGGAATTACCAATACTAGATTACAAAATATCTTTAACATTGAAAAAGATTTTGTTGTACAATATTATGCTTTGCGGAATTATTGGAACTATTTTAGTTTTTGCACCTTACTTTGTACTCATTGGACTATATGCATATAAAGTATTAAAATCTAAATTTAGATGTGTAAATGTTATAAATCTATTGGCTGTTATTACAATTATATTTATATTTGGAATAGCGTATATGTCTGGTAATTTATTTAATAGTTTAAGCTTTACTATTTACTTTACTTTATTATTTGCTTTATTAAAAAATGTTAACACATAGAGTGTTAACATTTTTTTATTTTATATTTATAGTTTTATCTACTATATATTGTGGTCTATTTTTTGTTTCATCATATATTCTTCCTATATATTCAGAAAGAACCCATATTGATAGTAATTGAACACCTGCAAAGAATGTTATTGAAACCATTATAGATGTCCAACCCGCTTCTAAATTGTTCCATTCAAATGCAAATGAAAGCAGTGAATATATCAAAATAATAAATGAAATTATTATTGAAATAAATCCTAATCCTCCTAATATTTTAAGTGGCTTAGTTGAAAATCCAATTATTCCATCAGCAGCTAGCTTTAGCATTTTTTTTAATGGATATTTAGTTTTTCCAGCAAATCTTTCCTTTCTCTCATATTTGAAAGCATATTGTCTATAGCCTACCCAACTAAATAGCCCTCTTAAGAATTTATTATGTTCTGGAAGAGAATTAATTGTATCAACAACTTTTCTATCTACTAGCCTGAAATCTCCAGTGTTTTTAGGTATTTCCACATCTGAAAGGGCATTTAAAGTTTTATAAAACATTTTTGCAGTAAACAATTTGAATCTTGATTCGCCTTCTCTTGTTTTTCTTTCACCATATATTACTTCATTGCCTTCTTCCCATAGTTTTAACATCTCTGGCAATAGCTCTGGTGGATCTTGAAGGTCTGCATCTATTATTAAGATTACATCTCCTGTTACATATTTTAGTCCTGCTGTCACTGCTGCTTGGTGCCCGAAGTTCCTTGAAAATGAAACTATCTTTACATTTTCATTTTGATTTGCAAGTTCTGTTAGAATTTCTAAAGTTTTGTCCTTACTTCCATCATTTATAAATATTATTTCATTTTCGTAATTGTTTAACTTATTTAATACTTCTTCTAATCTATTGTAACATTCTTGAGCAACCTCTTCTTCATTGTATGCTGGTATTATTATTGATATTTTCTTCATTTTTTACCTCGCTTTCTTTTTGTGTGTTTTTCTTCATTACATAGTAGTCGTCACCTAATAATTTATTATTATAGAAGCTTGAATTTTTCTTTAGTTCTTGGTCTAAATTTAAAAATCCAAATTTCTCTGCAAGTGTAGGTTCTTGTGAATATAAATTTGTACCAAGTCCTAAACGGTTTCCCTCTATATTAACACCAATGCTTGCAAGTATTGTAGGGTAAAAGTCTAAATTTGTAAATATTCTATTTTTATTGTTTGTTGTTTTAACTGCTGGATTTATTATTGCATTATATACTGTTCTTGTGTAGGTGTTATCTACATTGGTTTTATAAAAATCGTCTTGCATACCTAAATGGTCTCCAACAATAACTATTGTAGTATTTTCATAAAAATCCTGTTCTTTTAACCATTCTACGAAGTCATTAATTAGTTTTGATGAATAAGCATGTACATTCTCATATTGTAAATTAAATTTGTTTTCTGCATTTTTGCTTAAGTATCCATCTACAAAATGAGTATCAGCTGTAAGCATTATATAGTTAAATGGTTTATTTTCTTTGGCAAGTTCTGTTATTTCTTCTTTTGACCACATAAATAGTCTATCATCTTCAAATCCCCACCAAACTTTTTCTGCATCTGTCATTTTTCCATTTTCAATAGCATAGTTTACGTCAAAAATCTTATACTGTCCATGTGCATTAAAGTATTGTGTTCTTCCTCCAAAATTTCCATCAGAACCCATAATGACTTCTAAATTGTAGCCTTCATTTTTTAGAATATCTCCTAAAGTATATGCACCTCCTAGGTAATTTCCATTGCCTTTATAAACATTTATATCTGTTAAAATATTCCTTGTTTGTAATGGAATTCCCGCAGTTGTTGCCACTATTCCTCCCGCAGAGAAAGAGGTAATTCCTAATTGATAAGCTCCACCTATTTTATCTGTATTTGAAAAGTTTGTGTTTTCCATTGCCAACTGTTCAAGCTCTGGCATTATTGAGTAAGGCCATGCTCCTCCATTTTCCTTGCTTAGTGTTGAGTTTTCTAAACTTTCTGCTATAATAATTATTAAATTTCTCTTTTTCTCTGGAAATGTTATTTGCTTTTCTCGCCCATCAGCATAGTATTCATCATATATTTTTGTTTCTTGAAATCTATTTTTTATGTATTTATCAATTTTAAATCCATGAATAGTCATTATCAAAGCTGTTAAAAAAACTATTGTTAAGTATATTTTTCTATGATTTGCTATTATTTTAATTGGATAAATTTGTATTTTTACTTGTTTCTTTTTGGTCTTTAAAATTAAATATATGTTATTTTTTGTCTTTTGTAATGAAATTATACATAGAAATGTGCATAATAAAATTAAAGGTATTATGCAATAGCCTATAATGCTTTTTATTACACTTGGTGAGGTATTTTCAACACCATTTAATAAATAGTATATAATTTGGTCAAATTCTTGTTTTGAATATTTTGTACTATAATATACAGAACCAACCATCATGATTGAAGCTAATAAAAGGATGAAAAATGCAATTATATTCTTAGTTTCCTTCTTCATTTTTTTCCATCCTAATTTCTACATTGTTTTTAAATATTTTTCTTACTAATGGTATAATTACAGCAAATACTAGTGATAATATTATATATTTAATTGTAAACTGATTTGTAAAAATGAATAATGGTGTTTTAAATTTGTAAACTGTTACTATATAAGAAAACAAGTTTATGAATAAAACATAACAAAAATACATTTCTATTCTCTCTCTTAAATTTTCTGTTTTTCCCAAAAACCTATCATTCATTTTTAAACTAATTATACCTGGTAATAATAATCCTATTAGCTGATTCATTTTTCATCCTTTTCCTTATTTCGAATATTTTTCTATAATGGCATCTGTTATCCTTTGGCTTGCTGTTCCATCACCATAAGGATTTACTGCCTTACTCATTTTCTCATAAGTTTGATGATTTGTCAATAATTCTCTAATCATGTCATATATTGTATTTTCATTTGTTCCTGCAAGTTTTAGTGTTCCTGCTTCTATTCCTTCTGGTCTTTCAGTTGTATCTCTCAATACTAATACTGGTTTTCCAAGTGATGGTGCTTCTTCTTGTATTCCTCCACTATCTGTTAATATTAAATAAGCTTTATTCATAAAGTTATGAAAGTCTATTACTTCTAGTGGCTCTATTAGTTTAATTTTCTCATCATTTCCAAGTACTTCATCTGCAATTTCTCTAACCTTTGGATTTAAGTGTACAGGATATACTACCTTTACATCTTTGAACTCGTCTACTATTCTTTTTATTGCTTTAAACATCTGTCTCATTGGTTCTCCTAAGTTTTCTCTTCTATGTGCTGTAAGTAGTATTAATCTATCTTGTCCTACCCATTCAAATATTGGGTTTGAATAGCCTTTATTTACTGTTGTTTTAAGTGCATCTATTGCTGTGTTTCCTGTTACATAAATATTTTGTGGATTTTTTCCCTCTTTTAATAAGCTATTTTTACTATTTTCTGTTGGTGCAAAATGCATATCTGCTAATACACCTATCATTTGTCTATTCATTTCTTCTGGATATGGAGAATATTTATTCCATGTTCTAAGCCCAGCTTCTACATGTCCTATATCTGTTTGATTATAATATGCAGCTAGTGCTCCTGCAAATGCAGTTGTAGTATCTCCATGAACAAGTACTATATTAGGTTTTACTTCTTTTATTACTTCTTCTAGTCCTTTAAGTGCTCTACTTGTTATATCACTTAATGTTTGTCCGTACTTGCATAATATTCAAATCATAATCTGGTGTAATTTTAAATGCTTCTAATACTTGGTCTAACATTTGTCTATGTTGTGCTGTAACGCACACAATACATTGAATTTCTTTTCTTGATTGTAGTTCTTTAACTAGTGGTGCCATTTTAATTGCTTCTGGTCTTGTTCCAAATATTGTCATTACTTTTATTCTATCCATTTTTTTCTCTCCTTACTAGATACATAAATTTAATTAAATTTAATTGTCTACCTATTCTCTTTGGCTCTTGAAATAGTCTATATAACCACTCTAAATTACATTTAATTATCCAATTTGGTGCTCTTTTCTTTGTATTACTTATTACATCAAATGAGCCCCCTACTGGCATAAATATTTTAACTTTTTGTATTTTTTCAATATTATCTATTATAAATTTTTCCTGTTTTGGGCTTCCTGTTCCTACAAAAACAATGTCTGCATTGCTTTCTATTATTTTTGAAACTACCTTTTTTTCATCACAATATCCATCACATTCTCCAACAATATTAATTTGCTGGAAATTTTTTTCTAAATTTTCCTTTGCAGCTTTTGCAATTCCTGGTTTTGAGCCATATAGGAAGATTTTAGCCTTATAATTTTGCGATTTTTCACAGATTTTAAGCATCAAATCTATTCCCGCAATTCTTTGTTTGATGTTTCCATTATTTTTTTTAGATGCCCAAACAATTCCTGTTCCATCTGGAATTTGATATTTCTGGTTATTAAAGATTTTTTTTAGTTCTTCATTTTGATAATTATTTACAGCAATTTCTGGATTTATATTTACAATAAATAACTTTTTGTTTTGTTCATAGTCATTGAAAATATCTTGTAGAATTTCCTCTTGATTTTCAGTGCATACACAAAATCCTAATACTTTTTCTTTAATCACTTATTTGCTCCTCTTTTTTCAATAAATTTATTATTTTTCTTGCTTTATTTTCCCATGTATTTTCTAATGCTTCTTGTCTTAAGGTTTCAAAATACTCTAGGTTTTCTGCTCTATTTAATTTTAAAGCTTTTTCTACTAATTCAACAAATTCTTGATTATTATTTGCAATAAATATTGATTTGTATTTTTTACACTCATCCATTGCCGTTGTAACAATAGGCTTTGAAAGAGCCATATATTCAAATATCTTTAAAGGTGATGTTGCTTTTGTAATATCATTTATAACAAATGGTACTGTACATACATCAAATTTTGCCGCATAATTTTTTAATATTTTGTATTCTCTTGTTCCTAAAAAATATACATTTTCTAAATCTTCTATTCTTGATTTTTCAAGAGAATTATCATATTTTGTTCCTATTAGAACTATATTATATTCTTGTTTTGTTTTAGCTAGATATTTTACCATGTCGTAATCAAACCAGCTGGCAAAAGCTCCATAATAGCCTATTATAGGCTTTTTCTGGTCTAGAATTTTTTTAAATTTTTCATCAAATTTAAAGTCTTTATCTATATTTTGGTAATGTTCATAATCTACTCCATTGCATGCAAATACTAATTTTTCGGTTCCTCGTTTTTGTTTAATATCTTGCTGTAACTTATCTGCTGTGACTACTACAAAGATGTTTTCTTTATCAGTAAGCATATATTCGTACTTTTCTTTAATATTAACTGGAATTTCTTTTGTGCCTGAAAGTATTGGGTTTATTTCATCTATATACTCATATATTACTTTGTATCCATTTTGTATGTATTGTTTTAATTCATCTAATTTCATTTTCCAATCTGTTGAATATATTTGTATGTATTTTGGTTTGTTAGTATTTTTAAGCTTTGTAAATAATAATTTTTGAACACTTTTATTTTCTAAATTAATTAATACTAAATTATCATTTGCCTTTTTTATTCCTCTAATTTTATCTGTAAAATGTGTAACTTCATAAAATACTAGGCATTTTTGCT
>OLOV01002189.1_pt1 | contig 13653 bp, 7 predicted proteins | sample 1672931 | NCBI WGS metagenome assembly OLOV01 (sample SAMEA3136738, study PRJEB25190) | human gut metagenome | biome: human gut; feature: human-associated habitat; material: faeces | place: Austria | collected 2013
TTGCGGAGGCCTTTCCGTCAACCTCCGGCGCAGTCTGGCGCGGAGTCGCGTCTATACGGCTGACGCGAACGCTGACGTCGTCAGTATCAATGGCCTCGAAGCTCGTGTTCCTGCCGTCTGTAAGGTTGCGGCCGCGAAGGAGGCGTGATATGGATTGATCTCCTTCATGACCGGCGTGACCTTCATCAGCCCGCCGCCCTGCATGCTGACATTACGCAGCAGCACGCCAAGCTCGTTGAGCGTGCGGCGGAACTGGAACGCGACTTCGGGGTTTTTCTTCGTCTCCGGGTCTGTCATGACGAACTCGTAAAAGCCGGGAATGAACGGGGTGATGTTATAAAAGCATTTTCCGTCGGCAGTAACGCGCTCAAAGCATGCGCCCTTCTGGCTCATATGCTTCAGCATTGCCGCCGCTCTGTAAACGGGAACCTTCGCATCCGCCGCTATCTTCTCTACTGATGTGGGCTTGTTGGGGATGTGCACGCCCAGCTCGCACTCCTCTTCGGATATGAGCAGGCGGAACATCTCCACGAACGGCGCGCCGTCGTTCATCGGGCCGAGAAACAGCCCGCCGTGGAAGCTGATATAAGTGGCGAATTTCGCCCATGCGCTTCTTGACATAGTAATATCCTCCTTATGTACTGATGCAGTAATTGTCGTTCCTTTGTCATTCTAGTATAAGTACTAAAAATAACCAAGTTTAAATTAGTACTTGTACTAAACATTTTGTTTCTTGTTGCTTTTACGGGCAGCGTGAAATATAATAGATGCATGAATGATATTACAAAAAACAAAATAGCCCGGACAAGCGAGCTGCTTTTCAACGCGCACGGGTACAACAATGTGACTATGCGGCAGATCGCCGACGCATGCGGGATATCCGTGGGCAATCTGACGTACCATTACCCGAAGAAAGAGGACCTGCTGATGCTGGAGCACGACGGGATAATGAATTCGTTTCTTGACCGCGTGTTTGCAGACGGCAGTGAGCTTACTGTGCTGCGCGGGTATTTCACGGTGGAAGCGGCATTCCTTCACCGCATACTCAACGACCCGCCCGTTGCGCGCCTCTATGCGGAGGTCATAAACGTGCCAACGCTGAGAAGCCGCTACTGCCGGACGCACTTTGAACTTTATCGCCGTTTCCTGCCGGAGGTTCCGGACGGCGGCGCGGAGTGGCGCGCGACCGTTGCGATGTCGGCGCTGGAGTTTGAACTGGCCGACAAGGGGCTGTTCGACGATTTTGAGCGCACAATGTGCGAGGTTTTCTGCGCGAGGATGCTGTTCGAGGGGAAGGAGCCGAGCATATATATCGGCGATATACACTCCGGCGTGAGCGAGGGCGTCGCGCTGTCGATGCAGATAGCGGCGCAGGAATAAGCAAAGCGATAACGACGAGAGGAGAAAACACAATGAACGTACAGGAAATAATGTGCCGGATGATAGAGTATTCACACGGCAATCACCATGACATAAATCATTTCATGAAGGTCTATGCCTTTGCCGAGACCATCGCGGCGTGTGAACAGCTATCCCCGCGTGAGCGCGAGATAACCGGGATCGCCGCAATAATCCACGACATCGCCTGCCCACTGTGCCGCGAGAAGTACGGGAACACAAACGGCAAATATCAGGAGGCCGAGGGCGCCATACTCGCGCGCGAATTTCTGTCCGGCTGCGGGCTGCCGGAGGATGTGACCGAACGCGTCGTGTATCTGGTCGGGCACCACCACACCTACAGCGAGGTCGATGGGATAGATTATCAGATCCTTCTCGAAGCTGACTATCTCGTCAACGCGGACGAGTCGAACTATTCACAGGAGAAAATACGCGGCGCGATGGAGCGCCTGTTCAAAACCGCCACCGGCACGGCGCTTCTGAAGTCGATCTACGGCGTGTGAGGGCTGCGGCACATATCGCCATAGCCATATATTACATACACATTGTTCATAATTTCATGCTTGACCATCGGTCAAAGAGGGAGTATAACAACTGCGGCAGAGGGGGTAGAATACCTGATGCCGCATTTTCAACGGCCCTGCGCTGCCGCGTGGCGGCCTTGGCCGTATTCAAAGAAGGTTCAGCAATGAAGAAAAAGGATCATTTGCGCATCGGCAAGCTCCTGCTTGCGCAGAAGGGTGTCCAGCTAAGCGGATTAAAACGGCTGATGTTTCTGTTCGGGTGCATAGAGCCGGACATCAATCCACTGACGTATACAAGAGGCTCTCTCCGGCATGAATTCATGCACGGTCATCACGCGGACAATTCATTTAAGCACCGCAGCAAGCTTATGAAAAAGCTGACGCGGAAAGGCGTGCATTCGCCGTGGCAGTGGTTTTCCTTCGGCACGCTTATCCACTACTCCGCGGACAGCTTCACATTTCCGCACAACAGGATATTCGGCGGCACTATGGCGGAGCATGTGAAATATGAAAAGCAGCTTCACGCCGCGTTTGAGGACTACATCAGCAGGATAGCCGCACGGCGAGCACAGCCGAAGGGCATACGCAGTCTTGACGCGCTGCACGAGCGGTACATGTCCGGCGCGGGTAATGCGGCAACGGACTGCCGGTATATCATGGATTCCGCAAAGTGGCTGTGGAACAACCTGCTGACAGGAACGGAGCATCCTGCACCGGCAAAGCACTGACCGCGCATCGGCGGTGCGTGGCCGCATCTATGGCGCATATGTCGTGGGAAATATTTTTTTGCGAGAACGAGAAAAAACATCTTGACATTTACGCCATAGTTTGCTATTATACTTTTGCTCACGGGGGTATAGCTCAGCTGGGAGAGCGCTTGAATGGCATTCAAGAGGTCAGCGGTTCGATCCCGCTTATCTCCACCAGAGGAACACCGCAACGAAAGTTGTGGTGTTCTTTTTTCGTTTTGTATACGTAAACGCCACAGGAGAAACCGCTCATCGCGGTTTCTCCTGTGGCTTTGTTATTTGTATTTGCTTATCAGCTTGCGCGGCGCTTTCTTCTCGCAAGGCGAAGCGTGCCGAGAGACGCACCGCCGAGGGCAAGCGAGAGGCCGCACATGGCAAGCAGAGTGCCAACGTCCATGCCGTTATCGCCCGTGCGCGGGTAAATGGGCGCGTCGGACTTGACAAACGGGATGCCGATATCCAGCGACAGGGGCAGAGAGTCAAGCGTTATCGTGACCTCCACCGGGTTGCCGTAGCCGTCGCGCCGGTCTATCGTGACGGTACCGGAGACGGGGATGGTCTCCAGCTTCCCGGCAAGCTCACCGCGGATAGTGGTGGAGAAGCGGCCGCCATAATAGCCCGTGCCGATGCCCACTGCGCTGAGGTTGAGCTGCCAGCACTGATGCACTCCGCCGGGCAGGCTGAGCTGCAAGTGCGAAAGATCAACGGCATAGCCGCTGTCGGCGCGCCCCTTGACCGAAAGCGCGGGATAGCGCCCGTCATACGCTCTGTCGGCCTTCTCTATGGCGACAGTGCCGAACTTGTCGTCGGGCGTGGTATTCTCCACGGCAAGCGTCGGGCGGAAGGCGACCTTGACGGCAGTCTCATACGGCATATCCATGGCGTCATTGGCCAGAGTGAGGGTATATTGGACGCGCTCACCCTCTGTGATGCAGTCAAGCTTCGCGCCGGGGAACACTTCCATCAGCGGGGAAACATCGGCCATGGTGCAGCGCAGCGTATGCCACTCCTGCTCCCCATGGCGGAGATACTGGACGATGATGTCGCCGGTATGCTGCCAGTACGGTTCGTTATACCACGTGACGGAAAGCCCGTCCTTCTTCCACGCGCTCTTATCGCGCGACCAGCCGTCAGTTTCGACCTGAACGAAGCCGCCTACATCCGTCTCATGCGTGACGGGGTTATCCGTGATATTGTCTATCATGAGCCAGTGGACGATGGTATTCGTAAGCGTGCAGACGCCGTTTTCAACGGTTGGCTCCTCCGCCTTGAACCACGGCTCATCCGCAAGCTCCAGCGCGTGATAGACATATTCAACGCCGTCTTCATCGCACAGCGGAAGCCCCGCAAACAGCGCCGACCAGCCGTTGGCCTTACTCAGCGTGCGCGTGAGGGTATCGCCGTTTCTGTCGGTAACGTCAGCCCACGTGTCCTTTTGCAGAAGCCCGCCCTTTACAAGGCGCTGAAGCTTCACAGTGACTGTGTAACCGTCCAGCACGGCGGGCGCACCGTTGACCCAAGATTTTTCGACCTTGAGAGAGGTGGTCTTAAGGGTGTTGACAACGCTTGTGCGCTGCTCCCCGCCATCGGCTGGCATTGTCACGGTATATGACGCGTCATAGCTCTTCACGGGGTCCTGCTCATGCGTCTTTGGATCGACCTCGACCGCGCGATAGGCGTAGCTCTCTCCGGAGGCATTCACGGCGGGCAGGTCAGTGAAGCTGACGGCGGGCCAGTTACCGGCGGCATCCGGCTTCATTTCCGTATACAGGCCGGAGTCGAGCCACTTGTCCGGCTGCGGCTGCTGTCCGGCTGCGACAAGCTGATATTGCAGGCGGAATGTGAGCGAAGCGGGCCGCGTGAGGAAGGCATCCCCGTTATCGTCCCACGTCTTTCCAACCACGAGGGAGGTCAGCGTGGAGAGGGTGTTCGTGACGGTTATATCGTCGCCGAACGCGGGCGAATAAGCGGGCGCATAGCCTGTGACCGGCTTTTCAACGACACGGTAGACGAAGCGCTCACCGGAGGAGGTGCACACCGGAAGCCCCGTAAAGCGGCCCATGGGCCATTTGCCGGAGGCATCGGGCGCAAGCACCGTGACCCAGCTATCCCCCGCAGGTCTGAACTCCGTCTCACTTTCGAGGCGGTATTCAAGGACGAACTCTATAGAATCGGGGCGGCTGGCGAACATGTTGTCATAGTCGCCCTGCCAGTGCTTTGTGAAGGTGACACTGCGGCCGGTATCAAGAGTGTTGGTGACGCTCTCGCCAAGGCCGCCGGGCGTGAATTCATACTCCGGCGCTTCATAGCCTGGAACGGCCTTTTCAACGGCGCGGTAGCTGTAGCGCGCGCCGGTCTTGTCATGCGTTGGCAGGTCTGTAAACGTGTGGCTCTTCCAGCCGCTCTGCGCGGTCAGGACCGCCTCGGCCGCAGGCACAACGGCACTCCAGTTCACGCCGTCCGCTGACCATTCAAGCGTGAAGCTGACGCTTTCGGGCCGCGTGGCAAAGTGATCGTCAAGGTCATTCCAGACCTTGGAGACAGTGAACTCCGTGGGCGCAAGCGTATTGACAACGCCCTGCGTAAGCGGCACGGCGCTGTCGCCCGCGGTGGAGGCATAGCCATTCGGAACGACCTCCATGACGGTATAGCTTATCTCGCTGCCGGTCTTATCATACTTGGGGAGGCCGGAGACGGTGTAGGTCCAGACATTGCCGCCGGACTTATCCCACGCAACACTGACCCTGCCGGTGATCTCGACCCCATCCGCGAAGATGCGGAGAGAGACCTCATCCGGGCGCATACCGTAATAATTATCATTATCGACCCACGTCTTTGTGCCGGAAAGCGACACTGTTTTGAGCGTGTTCACGGCGGTGAAGCTGAACACCTTGGTGCCGCCGCGCTCCGTCACTTCCCTGCCGGTATAGCTGACGTCATAGCCGGTCATCGGCCTTTCGCGCACATCGTAATCATACAGCGTGCCATCAGCGTCCTTTTCGGGGAGGCTGTAGAAGCGCACGGTCCAGCCGCCGGAGGCGTTCGCCGTGACGACGCGGTTGGAGTACCCCGCGCCCGCCGGGACGAATTCACCCGACGTGCCCTTTCTGTACCACAGCTCAAACTCTGCGGAGCCGGGGCGCGTGATATCCTGCCATATCTCATCACCGGCCCACTGCTTCTGTGCTTCGACCTCGACGCCGGTGACGAGGGTGTTTGTGAGCGTATTGAGAAGCCCGCTCACGCCGTTTCCGCTGGGAGTATAGATGTTTTCGGCGTTCTGATATTCCTCGCGCAGCTTATAGTCACAGCGCGTTCCGTCGGCAAAATACTTGGGCAGGCCGGTATAGGATATCTTCCACTCGCTGCCGTTTATTTTTATCTCCGGTGTGACGGCCACAGGCACGGCTTCAAGCTCGCCCGCGGGCGTCGTCCAGAGAAGCGTAAACTTCACCTGTGAAAGCGCAAGCCTTGTCGCAAAGGCGTCGGAGAAGTCCACCCAGCTCTTCGTGAAGGAGACCTGCTTGACGTCGAGCTTGTTAGTGACCGTATGGTGCTGATCAATGTCGGGCTTGGCCTTCTGCTCGGCGGAATTTGTGAGCTTATACGCCCTGCCGCCGTTGACCTCCTCCACCTTATAGGAATAGGCGGTGACAGCGTCGCTCGCCCTGGCCTTGGGCCGGTTGACGGGCAGGCCGCACCACGTATACGACCACGCGTTCTCATCGCCGATAACGGCGGCGCCGTCATACTTCGCCCAACTGCCGCCACCGGCGCGCTGTCTGAGCTGGAGCACAACGCTTTCGGGGCGTGTATAGTCCGCCCATTTGCTGGCGGTGCCGGTATCGCCAAGCCACGACTTGTCAGCCGTAACGGAGATCGTATACGGCTCATGCCGGTTCATGAGAGTATAGCTGTGGTCGCCCGGCGCAGGAGTGGGAATGGCGCGCAGCCCGCTTTCGGGCACAACGTCGGTCAGCGCGGAGATAGTATTGCGCCAATCGGTTATGCCGCAGGGCCAATCTGCCGCGTCAAACTCCTCACGGTATCCGAACGGAACATCCTCCGTGACGATATAACTGCGGCCCTCCGCGTCGTCAAGCACGGTGATGCTGGCGTACCAGAAGTTAAAGTCGTTCGTCGTGCCGCGGGTCATGGTGAGGCCGGCGGTATTGCCGGGCGCGCCGTTATTCACCTCGATCACGGTCACATTCATTTCCGCGGGGCGCAGGCCGTCGGTATCGTTCGCGTCATTCCAGAGCTTATAGATATGCAGCCTGTGCTTATATCCGCCGAGGGTGTTGGTGATGTGGGTGACGCTGCCGTCCGGCGTGACGCTTGCAGCGATATTGGCCGCGGGGAACACGTATCTGCCGTCCTCGCTACGCTCCGCGGCATAGCTTACGCCCTGGAATACGAGGGCGGTCTCAACGGCCCTGTAGGTATACTCCGTGCCGGACGCGTCCATATACTTAGGAAGCTGCTCGGAGAAGCGGAGATAATGGTTATCCGCCACGGCGCCGATAAGCTGGTCGATCGTCCATGTCTGGGTCATCTGCGCCTCTGCACTCGGGAAGGGCTTCCACTCCGCACCATCGAGATACTCCACGCCGAAGGTGACGCTGTCGGGCAGCTTGCCGAGAGCCTTGAGGTCTTCAAGCTCGGCGCGCTGTGTGAACTTCTCCCCGTTTTTATCCGCCCAGTCCTTGTTGACTGAAAGCGGAACGGAGGCAAGCGTATTCGTGACGCCGGACTCGCCCGGGCGGCACTTGTTCAGACCGTAGACGCGCTCATAAAGCGCGGCGTTATTACCGGCATAGTGCTCTTTGACATAGTATTTATACGGCGTGCCGTCGGTGTCGTTCATGATGAAATTGCCAGTGAAGGTGCACGACCACACGCTGCCGTAGTATTTCCAGCTCATCTCATAAGCTGAAGGCTCGACCTTGACGTTCTCGCCGCCGTGCTCATACCAGAGTTCAAACTCAAGCTCGCTGGGCTTCGGCCGGGTGCTGAATTTGTTGTCCTGATCCTTCCACGTTTTCACGAACCGGATACGCTCCGTTCTTTCTTCATAGACGTTTTTGAAAGAGACGCTGCCCTTCTCTTTAAGCGGCGGCGCGCTGTCCGGCGCGGGCGTCAGCGCAACCTGCGCCATGCTTCCGGATATATACCCGCCCTTGCCGTCGGGGATCATGGACTCATAGCCGTTCACGGGCTCCTCAAAGACCATGTAGACATACCTGCGGTTATCCGGGGCATATCTGGAGAGGCTGACGGAATCCGTGCTTTCAAACGTAAGCGTTTTCGTAAGGTCGCTGCCGTCGGTGGGAATGGTTCCGGCGGGGAGGGTCTTTTTATCGACGGGCGTCCAGTCCTCGGGCGAATACTGCCCGTCCTCCTTCTCCGCGGCGCGGTAGAGCACGAAGGTGACAGCGGGATACTCCTTCATGTGCGCGGGCTTATTCGGCCAGCTCCAGTTCTTCGTGACCTCTATGACGACTTCACCGCCGCCGGTATACTCGTTCGTTATCTCTGTGCGGTTGGCGTCCTCGGGATTATAGACGTTATAGGCCTGCATCCCGGCAAGGGGCGTTGTGTAGTCCTCGACCGAGACGACCTCCGCCGCGTAGTAGCTGAGGTGGCCGCCGTAGGCGTCGAAGCGCGGGAGCTTAAGGCCGTCGTCTCCCCTGCCCCACGCGAAGACCGTTTCGCCGTTTTCAAGCACGATGGGCGCAACGGGCGCGCCGTTCGTATAGCGCGCGATGTGCGCATCGTCATAGGTGTTCTTCTCCCCTTCCGACTTGCAGAAGAGCATGACCGTGACGGGCGGGAGCTGTGTGCGGTCGTACCCCTCCGGCAGATGCGACCATATCTTTTCGCCGGTATAGCTGCGCTCAAGCTGCGGCGTATTTATGACGGTGCCCTGTCCGCAGGAATACGCCTCACCCAGCGCGCCGCCGGGCGCGGACGCGGGTACGAAGGCCGCGTATGCCGCGCCGTCCGTGACGCCGGTCTCGTCAAAGACCTCCTGCGCGCTGGCCGGGTTTTTCAGCGCGTTCGGCTGCTTACCGCCGTTATAATAGCTGGCGACGTAGCCCGAATTCTGCGTGACGAGCTTTTCCACCACATAGTATTGATATTCAAAGCCGTTTTCATCGAATCTGTCAAAGTTCTGCTTGCCGAAGGTGCACTGCCAGAACCAGTCGTTTATGGTGAGGTCCCACTTGTAATCGCCGGAGACATGCTGCGGCTGTGCGCCATTGGAGACGCGCCACAGCTCAAACGTGATATCGGGGCGCTTGGCCACCGCGGCCTTGACGTCGTGCCAGACCTTGTTGACGACGAGCGTGCCGCGCCCGCCGAAGCTGTTGGTGATGCGCGTGTGCATCTCGTCGGCCTCCGTGGCCTCATTCTTGCAGTAGTTATACTTCACCACGGAGGACGAGACAACATACTTCATCTCGCCAAGCGTGACGATATTGTTTTCAAACTCCTTCTGCTGGCCGTCCGCGCCGATGATGGCAAGCTCATCAATACCGTAGCTCATAAGCTCGCCAACGGAGTTATATTTGGGCAGTCTGAATGTCACCGTGACGCTGCCGGGTTCGGCGGCGGGCGCGGGTGAAAGCGTGAACTCGCCGTTTTCATCCGTTGTGACGGCCCCATCCATGCTGACAGCGCCAGCTACGGGCTGCTGCTGTCCGTCGGACGTGTACGCGACGAGGCGCAGGCGCGCAGCGACGGCATCACTGCCCATCTTCCACTCCTTCGTCAGCCTGGCATCGACCCAGCCGGTGCGCGTGTTGGTGATGGTGGTGACGCTGGAATGCATGGCGTTCTCATCGGGGGCAAAGCCGTCAAGACTGCTGACCTTGTTAGTAACGACGTTGAAGGCGTATATTTTGCTGCCCACGTCGAGCTGTGCGGGCGTGCCGGACTTCGTATTGCCGGTGCGGAGATATTCCGGATCGTCCATGGGAAGCGCCCAGCCCTCATCGGCGCTGGATATCTCGACGACGGAATAGTTGCTCTGGTCAAACTCGGCGTCGCCGGCATCCTCCGGGAGGACATAGCGCACGCTGGCTGTCCAGCAGTTATCTTCACTGAGGGCGATGCTGTTGGAAACAAGCCGCGGCGTCGCACCGCTGGGGTCGAAGTAGTATATGCCAACTGTGACGGGGCGGCGGTTTGGAATGTCGGCCTCGTCCTGCCAGCGCTTGACGACATCAAAGCGCAGCGAACGCCCCTCGTCGCCCTTGACGTTGGTGAACTTGACGCAGGATATCATCTGCTCAAAGCCGTTTATGACATAGGGCGCGCGGCTGTATACGGAATCGGCGAAAACGAAGTCGTCTTTACAGGCGCGCTCAAAGGCGGTGTAGCTGTAGCGCCGCCCTTCGTCGTCGTACAGCTCAAGCCCGTGTATGAAGCGGACAGTGTCGTTTGCATCCTTATATTTGAACACGGCCATGCCGTTTTTTATATACGCATCCTCGATATGCACGCCGTTTTCGTCAATGAGGTTGGCATCCTTCAGCTCATACGGCACACCGTCGCGGTAAAGCTGCACGGATATCCACAGGTCGTCGTCCTCCTGCGCGCCCTGCCACTCCTTCACGACCTTGAACGCGGTCATATTGTTGAGCGTGTTGATGACCGTGCCCATTGCCCCTGTGGAGGGGCTTATGACGGCACGCGATTCATCGACACTGAAGATATACTGGTTTTCGCCGTGCTCGACGGCAAAGGCCTTGCCGCCGTCAATGCTGTACGTCTTAGCGTCGGTGCCGCCGACGGTGAGGCCGGTCTCAACGAAGCGGTATTTTATCTCCTTCCCATCGGCGTCCGTCTTGGGATAGGCCGTGCCGAGGGAGCGCGTGATGGCGGGAACTTCGCGGGAAAAGCCGTCCAGCGTGAACTCCTCGCCGACGTTCTCCCACTCCTCCGCGCCGGGGAGCAGCCGCTGAAACTGAAAGCTTGCGGAAATGCCGCCGATGCCAAGCGCGGACTTCGCGTTCCAGCTCTTGGTGATGCTGGGCACGAAGCTTTCGGTGGAGCTGTTTATGACGACGCTGCCGTTCGTGATGAGGGTTTTCAGCGTCTCTATGGTCTCGCCGTTCTTCTCGACGCGCGCAACATAGCGCGCGGCATTGGAGCCGTACATGTGCTCCGTAAGGAAATAGGCGTACTCATAGCCCTCGTTGTCGTACTTCGGCAGGGAGTCGATACACAGCTCAAACTCATCCGAGAGCCTGTCGTTCCCGATGATATTTATGGGCAGCGCACCAGAAACGGGGCTTGGCGTGGCCACACGGAGCGTGTTATTGTCAAGCTTGACATATTTGAGCAGCGTGAAGCTGACGTCCGGGCGCTTGGCCGGTTCAAGCCCGGCGTCCTCCCAGCGCTTCACGGCGCGGAAGGTGACGGTACCCGTCAGCGTGGAGATGAGCGTGCCGTTATTATAGGCGGCATCTGTCTTATTGCTATGGTTATCCTCATTTTTAAGAGACTGCACATAGATTCCGGCCGCGCCGGGGAAATCGCGGAAAGCGCCGGGCGCTTCGCCGATGGCGTACTCTATTGGGCGGTTTGCGTCGTCATACGCCATCAGGCCGCTGAGCTTCACCGTCCAGCGGTTGCCGTCACGCGTGACGGTATAGGGATATGGGTTCTCGCTTGTATCCGTGAACTTATGCGGATCGCCGTTTATGTAAAACGTAAGCGTTTCAAGCCAGGCCTCCGGCGAGGGGCGCTCGCCGCCGAGCGCGCCGTCGTTCCACAGCTTATGCACGGTAAGCTCCGTCAGGACGCAGTTTGTGATCTGTGCGTTCCCGTCTTCAAAATACGCGTGGCCGTATTGGTCGTCGGTATGCACGGAGTAGCTGTCCGGCAGCGTCTCCGCCGCGCGGTAGCTCACGGGCTGGCCGTTTTCCATCTTCGGCAGGCCGGTGACGATGCAGTGCCACGTGCTGTCGTTCGCGGTATCCCAGCTCAGCGTATAGCTGTCCGTGGGTACGTCCTGCCAGCCGTCCTTCGTCAGCTTCTGTATGCTCATGCCGATACCGGACGGCTGCGGGCGCAGCTTCTTCGTGTCGTTGTTATCCTGCCAGCGCACGGCGATGTCCAGCCGCGCAAGCGCGCTTGCTTCAAACCGCGTATCGGGCGCGATGGTATTCATGCTGCCGGTGTTCACCGCCGCCGTGCCGGAAACGGGCGCGGCCGGAGAGAGAACGTAGCTGTCGGGCTGCGCCGTCTGAGTGATGGTATAAGCGCCGGTCGCAAGGTCAAGCTCCAAGCGGTAGCCTATCGGCTTGCCGTCCGTTGGCGTGACGGTGAAACTGAGCGCGGCGCTGTGCTTATTGGCACTTTCGCGCGAGATTATATTTATGGTATAGCCGTCGTCCGTTTTGCCGGAAGCGCTGACGTCCAGATTCTTTGCGTTGTTCGGATCGCTGACAATAGTGAAGTAAAGTGCGGGATTGATCGCCGTGCCGTCCACCGTGAGGCCAAGGCTGAGGGTATAGTTATACTCCAGGCGTTCAGCCAGCGGCTGCACGGGGATCTCCGCTTCCGGAACTATGTAGACAAGCTGCGGCGCTTCATCCCTGTCAAAGCCGATGATGCAGCCTCCGGCGCGGGCGGTGTACTGCCCGTTTGCCGGGTCTATGGCATAGCTGAGCGCGGATGCGCCTGCGGCATCCGCCGTGACGAGAAGTGCGGCGTATTTCTCAAGGCCGCCAAGCTCAAAGCTGCCGTAATACATCCCGAAGCATCCGGCATCCTCCGCATAGGTCAGCTCCTCCGCCGTGACAAGCTTTTCCGCAAGTCTGACGGGCGCTTTGCCGGGTTCGATGCCGTACAGTCCGAGAGTGACGGGCCACACGTCCGCGAAAGCGTCCGCGCTATTGGCCGGGCCGACGGACAGGGCAAAGTTATAGACCTCCCCCTGCGGATAGACCTCCGGCGCGGGCGTAGGTGCGGCGGTGGGTGCGGGAGACTGTTCCGGTGCAGGTTCTAGAGAAGGCGCCTCCGCAGGCGCGTCTGCCGGTGCAGACGTGGGTTCCGGTTCGGGCGCCGCGTCCGGGGTCTGCGTGGGTTTGGGTTCCGGTGTTTCCGACGGCTCCTCCGTCGGAGGCGGCGTGGGCACCGCCGCCGTGGCTTCCGGTGTCGCCTCCGGCATGGCCGCCGTTTGAAGCGGCTGCTCAACAACGGCAGATGTATCCGCCGTGTCAGCCGGGGCGGCATAGGCCGCCGCATTCACGCTCGACATGAGCATGAGCACTGTCAGCACTCCTGCCAACCATCTTCTGCCACCTGATTCTTTTCTCATACCAACATACCTCCGAACCAGTATTCTCCGCGCGCTCCAACCCGCGCGAAGCGGACAATGCATATAGCGGCGCACGCGCGGCCATTAACGCTGCGCACGAACCCACAGTGTATCCATTATATGTTTTAAGTATATCATCTAAAATGACGCCAGTCAACATTTTTTGGCACCATTTTGTGTCTATTATGTCAACCAGTGTCGCATTGTTTTGGGAATTTTGTAATTTTTCAGATGAGGCCGAAGGTGCGCATGAGCATGATGAATATCGGGAGGGTGAAATCAAACCGCCGCCCTGAAAAGAACACCATGGATTGAGACACATTTTGAACATAGGGGCTTGTCCTCAGGACTTCAATTTCCCTCTGTGTAAAAGTTTTGTTGGACATTCGCTTTCCTCCGATTCTGATCAAGATAATTCTATTCTCAATCCGAACCCGTGTCAAAAGCTATTTTGTCCAGTTTACAGGGACAGTATTTTTGGTGGCTGTCTATTTTTATGGATTCTAAATTGCAGCCTGTCCAGCTTTATGGGTTTTCGAAAAGCCGCCTGTACGAACCTCTGGGTACCGCCATCTTTTTCAGAAACCGCTTTTGTCCTGTTTCTTGGATTCTTGTTTTTCTTCCTGTCCATTTTTATGGGTACAGTTTA